>Ga0180431_10000968_pt1 | contig 40280 bp, 34 predicted proteins | sample SS_ome_11_FD_132459 | JGI IMG/M metagenome (GOLD analysis project Ga0180431, IMG submission 132459) | Hypersaline lake sediment archaeal communities from the Salton Sea, California, USA - SS_1_MS_1 metaG | ecosystem: Environmental > Aquatic > Non-marine Saline and Alkaline > Hypersaline >... | reverse complement strand
GGTCCGTAAAGAGCATCTTCTGCCTCTGCGATCGAAACTCCTGGAGCATCGTCGTTCCCATAAGATTCAGCTTATCCACGACTGCCAGAAAATCCGATCGCACTTTCAGCGCGATGACCTCCGATATCTTGTGATTGTTCTCTTTAATGCGAACCTCATTATCGCTCCTGAAAAAATAGCTCGCAAGGAAAATCATCCCTGAAAGTGAGGTAATAATTATGAGGGAGATGATGGAGATGAGCTTTGTTCGAATCTTGAGTTTCGGAAAGAGGAATCTCCCCTTTGTTTCTCGATTCTCATTCACAGCCGTTATTGCCCCTTTTTTTTATAGATTATTTTTAATAATAATCAAAATTTCTCTACGAGTCAATAAAAATATATTCGTTTACTACATCGGCCAGACATCATAATCCGATAAAGAACAAATCGGAGCACCGTCCGTTTTTTGCCTGCCTGAAGTATGGAACAGAACGCTGAGACGATCCCGGTATACGGAAGGGGATTATTTTTTAATCAAAGCTATTGACATTTTCTATTTTTTTCTTTACATATTCCTATACTTTTTAAATTCCTATTTGATTATCTATTTCACGTACCCTCCACTCCGGCCGAAAGGATGGGAGGAGAGGAGTAATTCAATATCGACGAAGAGAAACTAATTAATAAATCCGTTCGTATCTTTTCTAACTGACGCAAATGCGCTCTCTCGTCGCCCTTCTCAACCGTGGGTAAGACCGATAGATACCGTTGCAGTGAAAAAGTGCGAGCGTATTCAGTCGTATACTGAATGTATTCGTGAAACACCGGGAGGCTTTCAATGTACTGCATGGGTATCAATATCGGTTCCTCAAGTGTCAAGGTAACCATGCTCGACGGATCTGTTATTCAGTGGAGCGACGTCATACCTCACGAGGGGCATATTGCCGACACGCTTACCGGAATCCTCACCAGTCGCGAAATACCGAAGGACACAAAGGCGCTCGTCACGGGAAACGAGGGGAGGCATCTTCTTGCTCTCAATAATGTTCTCGAAGTTCTCTGCATCGAAGAGGCACTGGCTCATCTCAGCACGGATGTCAATGCGGTCGTTTCCATGGGAGGTGAGGATCTGGTCGTCTATATCGTCGATGACCGGGGGAAAATAGTTACCAACTTTTCAGGGAATAAATGCGCTTCAGGCACCGGTGAGTTTTTTAAACAGCAGCTTGCGAGGATGGATATGCGCCTCAACGATATTCATCACATCCCTGCTGATTCCAAGATCTTCAGACTCTCAACGAGATGCTCGGTTTTCATGAAGAGCGACTGCACCCACCGGCTGAACAAGAAAGAGGCCACCAAGGGTGACATCGTTCTCTCCCTGAGCGATGTCATGGCAACAAAGGTTTCGGATTTCCTGAAACGGGCGAGAATCAGGGAGGGCACCGTCCTCCTCGCCGGCGGCATCACCCGGAATCCGTACATTATACGCTTTCTCCGCAACAAGCTCCCGAATATAGACTTCATCGTCCCCGAGGAAGCACCCTTCTTCGAGTCCTACGGCGCCGCACTTCTGGCAGAGGAAAGCGGATCTCCCCTCCCGCCGTTGAACAAGCTTCTGAAAAAAAGTTCGGTTAAATACGATCGCTTCAAGAGCCTCCGGACAGCCGAAGGGAGGGTGACGTATCTCCCCTCGAAAAAAGGCGCCGTTCAAGCAGGCAGAGAGTACATACTCGGGGTGGACGGAGGTTCGACCACCACCAAGGCGTGCCTGATCGATATTGAGACAGACGAGATCACCGCATCGTATTACGGCCGGACGCATGGCGATCCGGTCAGCGCGCTGAAGCTCTGCATCACCGAGATACAGAAGCAGATACGCAACGATATCGGCGATGGCTCCATCACCATAACCCTTGCAGCAACAACCGGCTCCTCCCGTGAAATACTCGGCGTTTTTCTGGAGACACCCGCAGTCTACAATGAGATAATAGCTCATTCGGTGGGAACCACCTTCTTCGAGAAGAAGGTGGACACAATTTTTGAGATCGGGGGACAGGATGCAAAATACGTCTATCTGAAAAATATCGTGCCCATCGATTACGCCATGAACGAGGCATGCTCGGCCGGAACCGGCTCATTCCTCGAGGAATCGGCACAGGGAGATCTGAACATCGAACACGCCTGGGAGATAGGCGATTTCGCCATCAGGGCGGAAGAACCGTTGAAATTCGGCGAACACTGCTCGGCTTTCATCAACTCCGATATCAGGAAAGCAATCCTGCAGGGAGCTTCACGCGAGGATATCGCGGGGGGACTGGTAACATCGATAGTATCGAATTACCTGAACCGGGTCGTCGGGAACAGAACTATCGGCAAGAATATTGTGCTCCAGGGCGGTGTTGCCAAGAACAGAGCAGTCCCGCTGGCATTTGCGATGCTGCTCAACAAGGACGTTCTGGTACCGCCCGATCCCGAACTCATGGGCTGCTTCGGCGTCGGTATCATGGCCAAGCGGAAGCTCAATGAGGGACTGCTGGAAAAGCGATCCTACGATCTTGACAGCATTCTCTCAACCGAGATAGTCTACGAACGTGAATTCACGTGCAAGTCCTGTGACAACTACTGCCCGATCCGCGTCCTGCGCGTCAACGAGAACAAATACACCTTCGGGGGGAGATGCAATAAGTACGCCAACATACGAAAGAAGAAGACATTCGATGAATCCGAGATCGTCGATTATGTTCATCTGAGAAACGAGCTCATGTTCCATGAGTGCGCTCCCGATCCCGATGACTTCAGAAGGAGGAGCACTGTGGTAATCGGAATTCCCCGATGCTTCTCCGTTTACACCCTCTGGCCCTTCTACTCGTGGTTTTTTCATCTTCTCGGCGTCGAGACTTTTCTCTCCGAAGAAGTTTCTCAGGAGGGTATTGCGCGTGTTGAAAGCGGTTACTGCTTTCCCGCAGAGATAGCTCACGGTGCCGTTCAGGATGTATTTGACCGGAATCCGGACTATATCTTTCTCCCCCACTTCAAGGACATGGAGAGCTTCGAAGAAGATGCGCCCGCCAATACCTGCCCCATCACTCAGGGGCTCCCGTACTATATCAAGAAGGCCTTTCCGGAAATTCCGGAGGAGATGGTCATCGCTCCCGTCGTGAGCTTTGTCGACAGCAGGAGAGAGACCAGGCAGGCATTCATAGAGATAGGAGCGCTTCTCGGTTTCACCGAGCATGAATCTGCCGGCGCATACGACAGAGCGCTCGAGATGCAGGAGGAGTACTTCCGCCGTGCCAGCGAACTGGGGAAAAGAGCGCTGCATGAATCGAGAGCATCACAGCGACCGGTCATCGCAATTCTCGGGAGACCCTATAACGCCTTTACGCCTGACGCCAATATGGGAATCCCCAAGAAGTTCACCAGCAGGGGATACTCCATCATCCCCTTCGATATTCTCCCCTTTGAGGATGAGGAGATATTCTCGAATATGTACTGGTATTACGGACAGCAGGACATGAAAACCTGCGCCCTTCTCAAACGGGAGGAGAATATATTCGTAACGTATATCTCCAATTTTTCCTGTGCGCCGGACTCCTTCATGCTGCACTATCTCAAGTGGATAATGGGGACGAAGCCGTTTCTCATCCTCGAGCTCGATTCGCATACTGCCGATGCCGGGGTCGATACCCGCGTCGAGGCTTTTCTCGACATCATCGAAGGCTATCGGTCAAAATTCACCGGCGAAGAGCCCGAACGGTACGATAACGGTTTGAGATTCGTCAGTGACGGAAAGGACGATTTTTACCTTGAGAATATCTTCACCCGCGAGAAGATTCCAATACGCAACAACCCGAAAGTGCGGCTGCTCCTCTCCAACATGGGACGGCTCGGCGCTGAGCTCGCCGCGGCCGCGGTCCGATCCTTTGGCATCAACGGCGAGGCAATGCCGGTCCCGGATGTTCATACGCTCCAACTCGCGCGGAACCACGCATCAGGAAAGGAGTGCCTCCCCTCACACCTCGTCCTGGGAAGCGCTCTGAAGTTCCTGGCCTCACCCAGGTACCGCAAAGACGAGATATATCTCCTCTTCGTGCCCACAACGACCGGACCGTGCAGAACCGGCCAGTACTATGTCTTCTACGAGAATCTGTTCAAGGATCTCAGACTTGAAAATGTTGTCGTCTTCACGCTCGATTCGGACAACTCCTATACCGAGCTGGGCGCAAATTTCTCGAAATATGCATGGTGGGCGCTCATTATCAGCGATTACATGAAGGATGTCGAAACATCACTTCGCGCCTGTGCAGTCGATCCCGTCTCCGCCATGAAGGAATACGATGATCTCTGGCAGATGATGCTCTCCGTCGCCGCGAAGAACATGACGAAAATTCTCCCCTCACTCAGAAAAATAGCGAAGGGGATTTCCGCGATTCCACTCAAGCGGAGTATCGATGAATGTCCGCGCGTGCTCATCATCGGCGAGATATATGTCCGCCGCGACGACTTTGCCATTGATGAGATGATCCAGTACTTCAGCAAAAAGGGGATCATCGGCAAGGTCTCCGGGGTTACCGAGTGGATTTACTACTGCGATTACATACGATACTATAAGCTGAGAAAGGCATTGAAGCGGATTCCCCTGTACAGGCGTTTCTTCTCCCGTCCGTTCAGAGAGTTGATAAACTGGAAGATTGAGCTGTGGTATAAACACCGTGTTGATAAAAAGGTAAAGAAAGCGCTCAGCATCACCAGGCTCGTTCCCGAGACTCCCCACGACATGAATCAGATTATAGATACCGCCGAGAAGATATTCGTGAGCCCGGAGCTGTATTCGGAGATAACCGTGTCGAGCGGTGTGGCCGCCACTGCAATGAGCAGCGGCTATTCGGGTATTGTCAACATCTCTCCCTTCGCATGCCTCATCGGGAGAGTAATTGAGGGGCTGATAACTCCCTGGTCACGTGAGCACCGCTACCCGGTGATGTCAATCGAGATCGACGGGAATCTCCTCCCGCCCAATGTCGTGAGCAAGCTTGAGATATTCATGCTCAATGTGCGCCGCTTTCGGGAAAATCCCGATACACATGCTCTCATCGAGCAGGATGATGATACCGTTATACTTGACCGTAAGATTATCCGCGATTATTCACCGAACTGAACGTAACGGATACAGCGCTCTATTTCTTCTGCATATTCTCGGGAAGCAGGAGCTTCTGGCCGGGATAGATCAGGCGCGGATCCTTTATTTTATCCTTATTCGCCTCGTATAACTTTTTCCAGTTCTCATAATTGCCGGTCAGTTCTTCGCTGATCTTCACAAGATCATCCTTTTCCTTCACGAGATAGTACTTTGAGGTATCCAGCACCTCCCCGGGAGGCTCTGCTTCCTTCACCGGTTCTTCCTTCACCGGCTTTTCAGCAACCGGTTCTTCCGGTACCATCTCGGTGGTCTTCCCCTTCTTTACGGCAGCTTCATCAGGAGGTGCCGTGGGAGGGGTAATCCCCTCTTCGGGCCTCTTCTTCGGACAGATCAGAATAAGAATTATGATGAATATGATTATCAACACGAGAATCGCAATCTTCATGAAAGGAGACTTCGATTTCTTCTCCTTCTCGGGTGGCGATGGAGCTGCGTCTCTGGCCTTTTCAATTCTGGCCATTTCCTGATCAAAGAGACTCCCTTCCGTTCTGGCCGCAGGCGCTTTTGCCTTTGCCGCAGGCTTCTTCGCTTTCGCCGCAGGCTTCTTCGCTTTTGCCGCAGGTTTCTTCGCTTTTGCCGCAGGCTTCTTCGCCTTCGCCGCAGGTTTCTTCGCCTTCGCCGCTTCTTTCTTGGGAGCTTTCAGTTTATCAATCTCATCACGGAACCACTTCTCAGCTTCACCGGTAAATTTAAACTTATCTCGAATATACTTTACCGTACGCTTTTCAACATCAGTATAGGTACCCCCATCCTTTACCCTGTTAACTATCCGCTGAGCATCCCGTAGTGAGATCCTGTAATCCCCCTTCCCGGAAACCGCAGCTTCGGCAACCTCAAGCAGGGCTCGATCGTAATTCTTTCCTTTAATTTTTCGATAATATGTAGCCATTTATCAATACCTCGCTATTTCTAGTATTTTAACATATAATGATCGCAGAAGAAATTTCTCTTTATTACACTTTAATGTATCACATAGGAACGCAGATGTCAAGAATGTAATTGCGGGCGTGCGGATAAAAGGGCATGTAATCGATACATTGAATTTGAAAAGCACCAGGGCGCTGATTATCTTGAAAGAGTTACGCTGTTTCGTATCGACACGGGGGGAATAAAAACTGTTTCGAGTTGAATCTGTTACGTTTCGGCAACTCTATTCCGAAAATAATAATGTGTGTTTGCTTTTTTATGAGATGAGGATTGTCCGATGAGATTCCCAGCGAAGCGATTCGCTCTTTTTATCATACTATTAATCCTTCTCTATCCCTTCGCCTATTTTGTCATTATCTATGCACAGAGCTACGAGGTGCTTCATGAGGGGAAAGAGTATCAACCGTTTCTCTCAACGAAGATCTACGACAGGAATGGCGAGCAAATCTCGGAACTCTTCCACGAAAATCGAACCTACCTCCCCATCGACAAGATCCCAGCACATATTAAACAGGCCTTTATGGCTGCAGAGGATCAGAACTTCTACCGGCATAGCGGTATAGATATACTCAGTATTCTTCGGGCGCTGATGGTCGACATCTTCAGCGGCGAGATAAAACAGGGCGGCTCGACCATTACCCAGCAACTGGTAAAGCAGCTCCACACCGGAGGCGAAAAATCGATCAGACGAAAGATACTAGAGGTGGTGATCGCCGGAGAATTCGAGAAGCGGTATACCAAAGAGCACATACTGGAGATGTATCTGAATCAGGTCTACTTCGGGCACGGTGCATACGGCATACAGGCTGCTGCACAGTTCTATTTCGACAAGGAAGTGAGCGATCTGAATATCATAGAAGCATCAATACTCGCTTCAATCCCCTCGGCGCCAAATCGATACTCACCGCTGAAGAAACCGCATAGAGCCTATGAGAAAAACAAACAGGTTCTCTTTAATCTGATTGCCTCCGGCGCTCTCACGAAAGAGGATGCAGCAGAGGCCTTCACCAGGTACTGGCCGGCCTTCCTGGAGAAAATAAGGACGCGGTACCCGACCCTGAGTGTCAGGAATAAGCGATTCGACAAGGCGCCCTACTTTACTGAAAGTGTACGCCGGGCGCTCATCAGGAGATACGGTGAGGAGACGGTATATCGCGGCGGGTTGCAGGTTTACACCACGCTCGACCTCCGGCAACAGGAGATCGCCCGTCAGGCCCTGAAGAACGGCCTTCTGAGACAGAACCGCATTGCAGCCGCTCATAACCGTTTCCGGATGAAGGGGATAGATCGATTACTCATCAGGCAATCGAAACTCCATTCCGGGAAGGAGATGAAAGCTCGCAGCACCTTTCTGAAAGAGTTCAGAGAAACCGGACTCGCTGAAACCGGCGAACTGCTCTCAGCTCTGTTCAATCTCGAGAATGTCGGATCGGCCATAGAAAATCATCTCGAAGCGTACGAGCAGTTCATTCAGGCCAGCAGGGTCGAAGGCGCCATTGTGGCAATCGATCTCAGGAAGGGGGGGATCTCCGTGATGATCGGGGGCGGCGACTTCAATCAGGGCAATCAGCTCAACCGTGCCGTACAGTCCCGCAGACAGCCGGGATCCGCTTTTAAGGCCTTCGTCTACGGTGCCGGAATCGAATCGAAGCGCATAACGGCGGCCACGGCATTTCTCGATGCCCCCGTCATATTCAGGGGAACACGCACTGTCTGGACCCCCTCGAACTACGGAAAATCCTTTCGGGGCAGGGTCCTGGTGAGAAGAGCCCTCGCCTCGTCGCTGAATATTGTCTCGGTCCTGGTATACGAACGCATCGGTGGCGATTGTATTGCCGACTTCTCCTCCCGACTGATGAATATTCCGAAGAGCAGATTCGCCGTCGATCCGACACTGGCACTGGGAACCACCGAGCTGACCCCGCTCGAGATGGCTCGGGGTTTTGCCGTTCTCGCGAATAAGGGAAGGGAGGTTGTTCCCTATACCATTCGATATGTGCTTGACCGGCGAGGAAAAAAAATCTATGACGGTGAGCGATACATACAGAGAAAGAAAAAGAAACAGATTACCTCCCCGGAGGTCGCTTTCATCATGACGCATCTCCTGCGTGGCGTTGTCGATTACGGGACTGCATCGGTTGCCCTTCGCAAACAGTGTGGTTTCAGACTCCCCGCGGCGGGCAAAACGGGAACGAATTCGGAATTCAGGGATGCCTGGTTCGTCGGCTATACACCCGATCTCGTTGCCGCCGTATGGGTCGGGTGCGATATCCCCCGATTTACACTCGGTTCCGGGCAGGCGGGAGCGGTTGCCGCAGCACCCATCTGGGGCGCCTTCATGCAAGAGGTTTATCAAACGAGGAAACCTTCACGATTCAGCGGTCCACCAGCCGGTGTCACGCACCGTCCTGTTTGCAGCAAAACGGGACTCCTTCCGGTTGACGGCTGTCCGGTACGGGGAGAATACTTCATTGCGGGCACCACGCCGAATGAGCAATGCCATTCGGATCACAACGATCTCATCAGCGTCTTTGATCTCGCGAAGAGGCGCAAGTCAGAACTGATTGAAAAGGAGCGCAACAAGATCAAGCATAACGTAAACGAAACGCCCTGAAGGGTGATTGACGGCACAGCTTTTGCCGCGAGCGCCTGCCGCCCGGAGGGGAGGGGAAATCTCGCACCGTGTACGAACATAATGCTTCGTCGATAATTCTTATTTATTCCGGGAGAAACAGATGCAGATTACCTGCTCGAACTGTAATGCGCGGTACACACTCACCTCGCATCAGATTAAAAACATCAAAAACTCAGTTTTTTCCTGCACCAATTGTAAAAAATCAATCAAGATAACCGTCTGTCCACACTGCAACACCCTGTATTCCATAACCTTTTCGGCTGGCGGTGCCGAGAAATATCAATTCAGGTGCAAGAAATGCGGTGCGTTATTTGTTGTTGAATTCCCGGCAGTTCAGGACACCCGGCAAAAGAATTACTCCCGGCACGAGATGACGGAGGAAAAGAAAAGAAAGGAGAGCGAAAGGGGTGAAAGATACCGGGAGACAACGCAGCGGCGGTCCGACATCGTTTTCAGAGAACCGGTTCTGAGAGAATTCACCCTGAAGGAGCTTCTCACTATCTCTTTGAGCGCCTTCACTCCCGAAAAGCTCATTGTATCGGCGTCGGGCCTGATCGTGCTGATACTGCTTCTGTTCGGTTACAGCAGCATGGAGGGGATTCTCTTCGGAACAGCGCTGTTCGGAGAAGCTCACGTTCTGAAAACAGCGCTCACCCTGATACCCCTCGCGCTTCTCTTTATAGGCGTCATTATTATTCTCGCGATCGTCTCGAGAATCACCCTCGAAAAAATCTTCTTTCGGACAAGGTGGACCCTGCAGAAGACAACAAAATTCATCGCGAAGATAGGCATCCCCGTTCTGGTCAGCAATATCCTGATTTTACTGAGCGGCAGTATTGTCCTCATCCTCTTCGGCAGGATACCCCTCGTTGGTCCCCTTTTTTATGCACTCCTCTTCCTGCCGATCTATCTCATGTCGCTCGTTATTCTCCTTACGGTGCTCATCGGCTTCTGGTTCTATCCGCCGATTCTCGCGTATCGGGAAGTGGGCATCATCAAAAACATCATACACCTCTACCACTTCGTCAAAAGACATAATCTCACCCTCATCGTTGTCATCCCCATACTCATCACCGGTTCCGCAATTCTCTTTACCGTTATATACTTCCTCCACGTGGGGGCTTTTTCCCTGACACTCCTCCTCTCGAAAGCACTTCTCGGAGAGGGTGTTGACAGGCTCTTCTCTGCAATTCCCTTTCATCTCTCGCGCATCTCCGATCTATCGCTGATCGGGACCGATATCTCCATCTATAAATCCTTTATGACCGATCTTCTGCTCACGCATCAGATCGGGGGGGCGCTCATCGGCGTTTTCCTGAGCGTGCTCTCCATATTCCTCTTTGCTTCGTATCTGTCAATTATCGGCACCATTTCATCGCATATCTATATTGTGATGGAGCGGAATATCGACATCAGCGATCGGAAGAAGATCAGGCTCCTTCTGTTACTCCTGCTGCTGCTCATGGCCCTGTATCTCCTGAGGAGGGGAATACTGCTCTAGGGGAGGTATCCCGATTGCGATACGATCCGCGTCGCATTTCAAAGGAGTGGTAGTGTGATATATCGAGAATGGGGAACGGATGTAATTTGAGATCACTCCTTCATCGCGTCTTCGCGTGAAAAGGAGGACTGTATCATAATAGGAAACGCGCTTTCACACATCAAAAGACTTATGCTGCGATCCGAGCCGCACCGATTTCCCGTTACTCAACCGTTACCGCAATCGAAAAGGTCTTATGCGGAGCGGCATCTTTCTTCCAGGGCTGCACATAGTGAAAAACGATTTCCCCCCTTCCCTGCTCCTTCGCTTCCAGGGTGAACACCTGAAAGTCGGCACCACCAACCAGATCCTCCTTCTGTGTTTGAACCACGGATTCGCCGGTTGAGATAACATCCTCACTGTAGGAGGCGATCTTCCAGCTATAGCCCGTGCTCAGCTGCGCCTTGAGACGGACGGTGAATGAGGACCCCTTCTCCAGGGAGATCTCCTTCCCATTATCGTCATCGGTGAGCGTTATTGTCCTGGAGCAGGCAGGCAACAGCACGGCAAGAGAAAGCATGATGACAACGAAAGACCGATGCAATTTTATAGTATCCATAGTGCTCCCTTTTCATTCATGGCGATTTAAAAAAAAGCACGAACGCCGGCGCGCTCTGCGATGTATGAATACATCGCCATTGCAGATAACAGCTCCCCTATCTCCAACCTGCACTGCGGGCATCACGGTGCTCTGCGTCGTTTTCCGCCTCTGCAAAAAACCGGGGGTGGTTTTTTGCAGAAATCCCCTCAATGGCATCAAGCGATTTTACGGAGGTTTTCTGCTTTCCGCTCAGAGCCCCTCCTTCGTCACCACTATCCAGGCAGCGCCATACCCGATATTGTTGCACCCATACTCGATCCACATGTATCCGTCATCACCCCACTCCTCTCCCCAGGAGTTCTTAATCAGGTATGCGCCCTTGTTGTCATCCCAGCCGACAATGACGATGCCGTGATTCACATCACGGGGGCTCCCGACAGGTGCGTGCTCATCAAAGATACCGCCGACGTATGCCTGAAAAGCGGGGGTAACCTTTACCGTTGCGGCAATGGGGCCATATTTGCACAGCGCCCGTTTCATATCATCAATGCCCGGTATTCCCGCATCCCTCTTCACATAACCCCAGGCAACGACACGGTAAGGTGTTGCGGGAAAGGAACGGCAGGTCAGGCTCCTCCCCTGATACGGTGCCTTTCCCTCCTCGATGGCGCTGTTGCGACTGAGGTAGTCGAAAACCTTTCCATACCACCCTCCGTTACAGCTCCCCGCATCACGACCGTACCGATCGACAGCACAGTCAAGCATATACTGCTCCGAAAGATCCAGATCTCTATTGTTCAGGATGAGATTGCTCGCTTCGAAAACGGCCATCGCGGTAAATGCCCAGCAGCTCCCGCAGATCCCCTGATGACGAATGGGGGTTACCTTTCTGTTCTGTACCCAGTTAAAAGCCGGTCTGCCGGGATCGGCAAGAGTATAGTAGTCCGGGAGCTTTTTATCAGGCACTACCTTTTTCTCCTCCCGGGGCTCCTCTTTCTTCGTTTCTCTTCTCCTGCTCTCCTCTTTCCGCTTCTCCTCCTCCCTCATTCTCTTTTCGTATTCACTCAACTTCTTCAGGAAGAGCCTGAACATCCGTTCACCGAGGCTGCTCTGAATTCGAGCTTCTCGCTGCAGCCCGGGGGGGAGCTCCAATCCGGTGATATCCTTTATCCGGTGCTTGATCGCCTCAGTGACATCTACTCTGAATTTTTTGTTCTTGAGCTTGATTTCCCGCTTTAAATTCTCAACCTTCTGCTTGACCAGCTCAAGCCGCACTTTATCCAGTTCCTTCTGCTTCTCAACATCGCGCTTATAGGATTCGCCATAATCCGATTCGGCACTGGAAAGACCAGCGAGAACCGGCGTACAGAGCACAGCAGCGACTACAATCCGTATAATCTGTTGTTTCATGGGAGATACTCCATCACCGTATGATTATACCCCTGCGGGTGAATACCTCGAGCTTTTTCGAAGATACCATTTAAGCTCAGATTGACAATTGTAATCACCGAGTTGCAGGGAAAGCAAATACTTTTTATCATCACAACCCGGGGGGAGGATTCAATCAGCACTGCAAAGGGACTCTCGCCTGAGATTCACACGCACTCGCCGACCCAATAAAAAAAGCACCGTGACACCTGCACTGACACGATACACACTCAATGGTGAAAGAGCACCCTGAGTGAAAAGTTCCTCGGCATGCCCGGGAGAGAAGTGAACGAATATAAAAAAAAATTGAAACTCCCGAAATAATTGATAAAGATAATAGTGCTGATATTTTAAGAGATTAATGTTACCGTATCAGCTCACAGAGCATCATTCTCAAAGAGCGTTTTGTATGCTCAGATATATCTTGTACCGTTAATACGTCAGTCCCTTATCCTATGAATCGGATTATACCGAAGAAATGAGATTGTGCAGGAGGAATTTTCAATGAAAAAGTATCAATGTACTGTGTGTGGATACATATACGATCCGGAAGCCGGCGATCCCGATTCCGGTATCGCGCCGGGTACCGAGTTCAAGGACATTCCCGATGACTGGGTATGTCCCGTTTGCGGTGCCGGAAAAGAAGATTTCGAGCCGGTGGATTGAACGGGCCATACGGCACCTCCTATCATAACTGTTCGCAATACGTATACTACAATCATCCGAGCACCCGCAGATGAAGCCTCTGGCTTCAAAAGGTGATAGTGTGCACAGAAGCAGCGCACAGTAAATGAGTTCCCGGAGGGAGGCTCTCACCTCGGGGGAGATGAAGAAGTATTATCTCTCTCCGAAGGTGAATGAGATCATGTTTTTGCATACCATGCGCGAACATGTCTCGCACTTCCCTTTGTCAATGTACGTGACGCATGTCGTGCCTTTGAATTCTGAAAAAAAAGGAGAAAAAAGATGACCGAAAAACTTCAGATTTACAAATGCGAGGTTTGCGGAAATGTGGTCGAGGTGATTCACGCAGGCGCCGGAGAGCTCGTCTGCTGCGGCCAGCCCATGAAACTCTTCAAGGAGAACACAACCGATGCTGCAACCGAAAAGCACGTTCCGGTAATTGAAAAGCTCGAAAAGGGGATTAAGGCAAAAGTTGGCGAGGTTGCCCATCCCATGCAGGAAGATCACTATATCGAATGGATTGAGGTGATTTTTCCGACAGGCAGATCAAACCGCCAATTTCTCGAACCGGGTCAGACGCCCGAGGCGGAATTCCTGTGTGCAGAAGGGAACGTCATCGTTCGAGAATACTGCAATATACACGGTCTGTGGAAAGCAGAGGGATAGTCTTCCGTGAACTCGGCCGGAGGACCTTTCGTGCAGCAGAATAGTCGGGTGGCGATGAACAACAAAACACGGTGGGGAATACGATGAAAAGTATCAAAGGGACAAAAACCGAGAAGAACCTTTTAGCCGCCTTCGCCGGTGAATCACAGGCACGAAATCGGTACAGCTATTTCGCTTCACAGGCGCGGAAAGACGGCTATGAGCAGATAGCGGCCATCTTCCTGGAGACTGCCGACAATGAGAAAGAGCACGCGAAGCGATTCTTCAAGCTGCTCGAGGGGGGAGAGGTGGAGTTCACCGCTCTATTCCCGGCAGGCGTAATCGGCAGCACCGAGGAAAATCTCAAAGCCGCCGCAGCGGGTGAGAACTACGAGTATACCACCATGTATCCCGAGTTTGCCAGGATAGCGGACGAGGAGGGATTTCCGGCGGTGGCGACACAGTTCAGGAACATAGCGAATGTTGAGATCGAACACGAGAAGAGATATCTTGCGCTCCTGAAAAATGTTACGAGGAATACGGTCTTCAAGAGAGATGATACCGTACAGTGGAAATGCCGAAACTGTGGCTACGTTCACGAGGGCACGGAACCGACGGCAAAATGTCCCGCATGCGCACACGGAAAAGAGTATTTCGAATTACACTGCGAAAACTATTGAGGTTATGAACACCCCTCTCCGGGACAGCACTTCCACGCCACGGCAAGCATCGTGAGCGGGGAATATGGTTTCAGGAGAATATTTCCGATGTGCGGGAGCAGATCCGACGAGAAAGATGCTGCGCCTTCCAGAATAGTATCAGGAGCGCTGTATTAATGGCAATAGTCCGATTTGCCGCAGGCCTGATCTCTCCCGCAGCACGGTGTCTCGTTTCCACAGGCGGGCTTCCGCGCAGGACGCTGTGCCGATACACCCTTCATAATGAACCCTGAACCACCCGATATCATTCGCTTGACCACTCCGTTGCATTTGGGGCAGGATTCGAGCGGTTGTTCGTTCATTCCCTGAAATGCTTCAAAGCGATGTCCGCATGAGAGGCACAGATAATCATACGTTGGCATACAACACCTCCAGCTCCTGAATCTGAAAGACCGTCACCGTTCTACTCACCGGGAATACCGCTCCCGGATACATGTGTTGGTTTATCAATCCTGGCAAGCTTTCCCCGGAGAAACAGAGCGCTGACATCCCGTATCGTCATCATCTCTACCGGAATCTGATAGATATCTACAAGGTTGTCCTTTATAATATAGAATGATATCTCGCCTATCTGATCCGCGAAGATCAGATCAATATTAAAATGCATGAGCGATTTGACGATGTTCAAACCGACATGCTTGTCCTTTTCCAGAAATTCGTTGAGATAGAAATCCTCAATGGTGCACTCATCACCGACTATCTTGACAATAGCATAATAGGGAGCTCGCCCGAATTGGGGAAAAACCTTTGAGTCCAACCCCTCAATGCTGCCGACAGGAATAACCACCCGATACACCTCACGGCTTACCGGACGTATGTGCACAATAACTGTCTCGACATATGCAAAGGTCTCATGTATTTTCCGCTCGACCTCTTCGGAGATATTCGTGGCGGCGAATACCGTTGCCGACGGTGAAATCATAATGGTAAGCTCAACTATCTTAATGGGACCCGCCTCACGAATATTTATCCCGTCAACCTCCTTGATGCCTCCGATGGCACTGACGATATCCTCGATCTCCTCCCGGAGCTCCTCGTCAATATTCGCATCGAGGAGGACGAGAATCGACCGAACGGTGCTCTCAACACCTATCTTGAGTATGAGGAGGGAGATGAGAACAATAACGATCCCTTCAACATGCGGAACTGTATACGCGGGGAGAATAATGCCCGAGAGGACGACTGTCGATGATATCACATCGTAGAATGATTCCTTTGCATTTGCCTCGAGCGATCGGGAATGCATCTGGCGTGATACGCGGAGCTCGCTCCAGGCGATACCGATTGCAACGATAATCGAGAGAACGGCGGTGAGCGCCGGTATGACCGGAATTGATTCCGTCCTCGACGGCGACTGAATCTTGAGAATACCCTCCCGCACCATGTCGATACCCGCAAAGAAAATAAAGATCCCGACAAACAGGAGTGCCAGCGTTTCTGCACGATACAGCCCATAGGGAAAGCGCTCGGTTTTCGCTCTGCCGGCGAGATAGAGACCAAAGGCAGAGGCTGCTATTGCTGCAGTATCAGCGAGACTGTGTATGCCATCAGCAATGAGAACATCAGAATTATATGCGACACCAATTCCATATTTTATCACCGCTATAAAAGCAGTCACTACCGATGCCCATATCGCAACCCGTTTCCCTTTCGCAATTGTGTTCAGGTTATCACTCATCGCATCACTTGAATACTATTGCATTATAAACCGGCCCATCATCTGAGAGCCGCATTTCGGACATTTTATCTGAAAACAGGGAACACCACGCTGATGGGGAATAACCGTTTTACATTGCGGGCATATGCATTCACGCCGGGGGCCGCTTCTTCTCCTGCCCAGACCCCGGCCTCGGTCGGATCCTCCTCGACCTCCCCCGTTTCCTCTTCCGAACATATAGTCTCCTTTTCCCAGGTATTTCCCCTCAGATTATGCGGGAAACAGCAGCGCCAAGCTGATATCAGACCAGGGTGAACGATGTGATCAGTGAACCTCGTAGAATGCTCAATGATCGCAGATATTATCTCCGACCATCAGGCTGTTATTGAGGAAATCCTCGACCACTTTCCGGGGCGCTTCCGACGGTGCTCCGATAACAACCCGAATATTGAAGGACTCAAACAGGCTCACCGCCCGTGTCCCCATTCCGCCGGCAATGATGCAGTTAACACCGTGATCGGCAAGCCACCGGGGGAGCAATCCCGGCTGATGCGGCGGGGAATCGACCGCTTCCTCCGAAAGGATCTCATTCGTTTTCTCATTAACCTCAAACAGGACAAATTCCTCACCATGCCCGAAGTGCATGCTGAGCCGCCCATCAGCAACGGGTAATGCTATTTTCATGTGGAACCTCCATTTTTCTTCACCAATTTCTCAACGATGGTATCGAAGGCGCGCCGGGTATCGGAAAGCTCATCACCACTCTCAGTCACAAAGGGTTTTCCCGAATCGCTCGTGCTTGCGATAGCAACATCTATGGGAATACTCCCGAGAAAGGGAACCCCCATCTCCTCCGCCATTCGCTTCCCGCCGCCGCTTTTAAATATGTCAACTCTCTTTCCGCAGTGCGGACAGATAAAACCACTCATGTTTTCGATAACTCCGGCAACCGGCATGTTGAGCTTTCGACAGAAGGTAATCGATTTCCGCACATCTACCAGCGCAACATCCTGCGGCGTTGTGACGACGAGCGCACCATCAGCGCTCCCTATCAGCTGACAGACGGACAGCGGTTCATCACCCGTTCCCGGTGGCGAGTCGATTATCAGATAATCCAGCTCGCCCCAGGCAACATCCTTTATAAATTGCTTTATCACACCGTATTTCAACGGCCCCCGCCATATAACCGCATCCTCGCTCTTCTGCAGGAGGAAGCCAATCGATATCACCTTCATCGAATCCTTATAGACGATGGGAATCATTTTGCCGTTCCCATCAGCCACAGGATGCTCGTTGGCGATACCGAGCATTGTCGGTATGCTGGGCCCGTGAACATCAACATCCAGAAGCCCGACTGCAAGTCCCCTTTCGCTGAGTGTCACCGCAAGATTAACCGCGACGGTACTTTTCCCGACGCCACCCTTTCCCGAGAGCACCACAAAGGTGTGCTTTATCTTCGAAAGCGTTTCCTGTAATTCCCGCGCCTCCTCAGCTTCCCGATCTTTCATCGCCGTCGAGTCACCTGGGGGATTATCACCCTTCTTCTTCCCTAACATTACTCATCTCCTTCATATAATATCCATCGGGCGCTCTGATGAGCCACACCGAAAGCTCTTGACCATTTACAATTATAATAGCACCACTTTACTCTGCAGTGGGAGATTATCGCCCGTTTTTGTCAAAGAATTTTTCACCCACCCGATCCCTACGGCGCGGCAATCGGCACCGCGCGGAATAATCAGAGCTCATTTGAAATCTTTTCCCACATCTCCCTGATTATCCGTGATGGAGCACCCTCGGAAAACTCGAGTATGTTTTTCCCCTGTAACATCGCTTTGGTAAAGGCAATATCGTAGGGGATGGATGCGACATGTTCGATACCGGTATCAGCACAGTATTCCTCAATGTGCCGGGACATTTCCACATTGAGATCATATTTATTAATGCAGACGAGCGATTTTATGTGAAAATGCCCTGTCAAATCGATAATCCGCCTCATGTCGAAAATTCCTGAAACGGTCGGCTCGGTGACGATAAGCGCCAAACGAGCACCTGAGAGGGAGGCAATAACGGGACAGCCCATGCCGGGGGCTCCATCGACGAGAATGAGATCATAATTCCGTTCCCGCGCGAGATTGAGTGATGCCTCCTTGACCTGTGCAACCAGCTTGCCTGAATTATTCTCAGCAATGCCGAGCTGCGCATGAACGAGCGGACCATGTCTCGTTTCCGATATGAACCATCGCCCCGCTACCTTTACAACCATTTCAATAGCCTGCTCGGGACATACGTGCGCACAGACGGTACACCCCTCACAGCTCAGGGGATCAATCTCAAAGGACTCACTGATTGCAGAAAAACGACAAACCTCCCGGCAACGCCCGCACTCGGTACACCGATCTCGCCTCAGAACCGCCACTCCCCATCCGGTAAACGGCTGCTCCTCCCGAATCTCCGGATTCAGGATGAGATGAAGATCTGCTGCATCGACATCACAGTCAGCTATTACCTTGTTCTGCGCAAGAGAAGCAAGAGCAGCAACAATGCTCGTCTTTCCCGTTCCCCCCTTGCCGCTTATGACAACCAGTTCCTTCATGAGCTGATCTCTCCCTGCGAAAGTGATACCGGTATGTGCGAAATAATACTCTCCAGCTGATCGGGGTACTGCTCGATGAAATAGTCCACAAAATCACCATGCGAATATCGCTCGGCCAGCTCACGCGAGTCAGGTATTGAAGCAATAACTGTAATGCCTTCACGCTGACAGTAATCGCTCACCTGACTATCACCAATATCACATCGATTAATCACAACACCGCAACTCACGCCGTACAGAGAACGCGAACTTTTCCCGAGGAGCCGCTGATATCGTCGTATCTCACGGACCATTTCAACGGCGAGCTTCAGATCGTACAGCCCGAAAGGGGTCGGTTCAGTCACCAGGATAATATAGTCACTCCCCTTCACTGCTTCGATGACCGGGCAGGAGGTCCCCGGCGGCACATCAAGGATATTGATGTCCGAATCGCCGAGGTGCTTCTTAACAGCCTCAATGAGCGGAGGCGAGATAGGTTCGCTGATTCGCAGCTTTCCCCCGACATACCGGATATGATCCCGATACCCCTCCTCGACAATCCCGATCTCTTTCCGTTCATAGGTAATCGCTTTCTCGGGACACACGAGCATGCACCCGCCGCAGGCATGACACATTTCGGGGAAGAGGAGCGGTTTCCCTTTTACCATGACGAGCGCGCTGAATGCACAGATATCAGCACAGGCTCCGCACCCATTACAGGCGCTCTCATGAATATACGGGACAGGAACATAAACGGTTTCGATGACCTTTATTTCCGATTGCAGGAAGAGGTTCACATTCGGCTCCTCCACATCACAATCGAAAATTCCCAGCGGTATCTCCTTTTGCGCAAGATACACCGCCAGAGCCAGCGCTACTGTCGTCTTACCGGTTCCCCCTTTACCACTCGCTACAGAGATAATCACTCGCTCTTCCTCTTCACTCGTATCTATTGTTGCATCATTCCCGTATACCGGCAGTCTTCTCCCCGATAAGGAGAAGACTACCGGCGGGAGCGGTTGCTATTCCTGCTTCTCAAGATCGCTCAACCGGCTGTTGATATCTTCAAGAGTAGTTTTCAAATATTCAGCCTGGCTTTTGAGAAACTGCACCTCATTATCCTTGGAATACTGAGGAGCAGCAGGAACTGCAGGATAGCCGTAACCGGAATAGCCTGCACGCATCCATCCTGGCATACCGGTCGCATAGAACATGTTTCTGTTGCCTCTTCCGCGACCGGCAAAACCAAAACCACGTCCAGCGAATCCGAAACCTGCTGGATTCGTATATCCGGGAGCGGAATATCCTGCACAATAGCCCATCGCTCGACCGGTCATAGGACCCATACCCATAGGACCTGTTCCATCACCTCGTGGCATGATATACACCTCCTTTAAAAATAATATTCACTATAAATAATGCACTCTCCGTACCTCCGGCGAAAACCCTACCAGTGACCTTCGACGTTGGCATCCGGGATCAGAGGGAGCTCACCACGCTTATAAGCATCAAGCGCTTCCCTGACCGACCCATCGGTACAGAGATATATATCAACACCGGCAGTCTGCAGAGTCGCAAAGGCTTTCGGTCCGACATTCCCGCTGAGCAGCACACCGGCACCGGTGTCGATTACGGTTCTCGCCGACTGTATACCCGCACCCTGCATTGCCGAGAGATTCGGCTTATTGTCAACATAGGTAAACTCACTACTGATTACATCATATACTATAAATCCTTTCGCTCTGCCAAACCGAGCATCTATCAGTGAATCGAGGTTCTTACCCTGTGCTGCTATGGCAATTTTCATTCCTCTCTCCTCTCATACTCCATCCAGTTTACTATATCCCGGTATCGGGGGCACTGTCCTCTCCGTACCCGTCGCCGCCAACGGCACCCGGGCATTGTAAAGCGGTCGATAACCAATGCATTGCTCACATATGCCTGAATAACATCACTTACATTCCCGATAACACCGGGGATAAGCTCCATACCCTTTGAAGTGATTAAATCGGCCAGCACACGACTTATGGCACTGCAGATAATCATCTCCGTATATTCACGTTTCAGGCGATTCACTTTTTGAATTCCCGAATCGGCAGAGGTATCCAGATGATAACTGTCGCTGACGACACCGCTCTCCACCTGAAATATGATGAATCGTCTGGAAACATCAAAAAGGGGAGATACTCGATCATTGTACAAAGGGATAGCAACCTTCGCCTTCATACATACAATAATAGCAGGATCTATACCAGAATTGCTCATAAACTGTTAACCGCGTATAAATTCATCTCTTTTTTACCGGAAATCGCTATTATTACCATTTTTTATCTATAAAATAAAACAAAAATGCTGATTGCCAATACTTTATATTCTTAAAAAAAAGATTTTCCACCTTTTTTATAACAAAATATCGCACTTTGCAACATTAAATTCAATATACCATTGCAATTTGCAATATGCAAGCATCTTAATGCAATTATTTAAAGAAACTCTGAAAAATCTAACAAAATTGAGGTGGCCATTTATCAAATGTTAAATAGAATGTATTATGATGTCCCGGAATAACGGTGATAGGGCATTTCAACATCCTTAGCGAGCAGGCGATCAGCTCAAATCGTGTTTTTATTTGACAGATAAAAGAGCTGCTCGATAAGGTGAACAACAGATCCTATCTCCGTGATAATCATGGCAGAATTCATTTCTATAATCGCAGGAATCTTTATCACCTCATTTGTGGTTGCCCTCTCCGGTGCGCTGATGCCGGGGCCGCTGCTTGCCGTTACCATCAAGGAGTCGCCTGTTCGCGGATTCTGGACAGGTCCGCTGATTATCGCAGGACATGGCATCCTGGAGCTGGCACTGGTCATTATGCTGCTCTTCGGGCTCGGTTCATATCTCAAGAGCGATATGGTTTTCGGGATCATCGGTATCAGCGGCGCCCTGGTAATGCTCTGGATGGCAATCGGTATGTATCGCTCACTGCCGACCCTGCAACTCATTCCCGAGCAGATCGAGGGATCAGGGATGAATCCCATCTGGTCCGGCATTATCATGAGTCTGGCAAATCCGTACTGGACGGTCTGGTGGGCAACCATCGGCCTCGGATATATAACCTATTCGATGAAATACAACGCTGCGGGCGTAACAGCTTTTTTTTCAGGGCATATTACCGCCGATCTCCTCTGGTACTCGTTCATATCCTTTGGTATCTCGAAAGGGAGGCAGTTTATCAGTGACAGATTCTACCGGGGGATAATCGCTTTCTGCGCATCAGTGCTCATCATCTTCAGCCTGTGGTTCGGATCAACGGGAGTGACCCGGCTTATCTCGTCACTGAAGATCTGATTGAACCGCCCTTCATATCTCACCTCTGAGATATCGCTGCCGGAGGTCCTCGGGAAACCGCTCCAGAGCATAGCGAAGCATGGTTCTTGGCATACGGCGATAGTGCCTGTCGAGAAAGCGCTTCTCCACATCGAATTCCCGCTTGCCAATCTCGCGAAGCATCCATCCCACTGCTTTATGAATGAGATCATGTTCATCACCTATGAGCATCTCGGCGATCCGCAGGGTCGTTTCCATGTGTCCGGATTGAATAAAGTGAAAGGTTGCCACTATCGCCATACGACGCTCCCAGAGATTCGATGAAGCCGCGAGCTGGAAAAGCATCTCCCTGTCACGATGCAGGAGATGCTTCCCCGCAATATGTGGCGCCGAGGAATCCACAAGATCCCAGTTGTTAACATTCCCGCTATTCTCCATGTAGAAGCGATATATCGCTTCCCGCTCCTTCTCATCGGCACGATTGTACTTCCGAATCATAATGAAGAGCGCGATGAGACGTTCTTCGTGCATTGGCGAGTCGAGGAGCTTCTGAAGCTCGTTCAGCGACAGATCGCATTCCCGCGAAATCCTCCGAAGGGTCGGTACCGGTATGCCGAGAAAGCGGTCGCCCGCTCCGTACTCACCTCTGCCCGTTTTGAAGAAGCGCAATGCCTTTTTCGCCTGCTCGGGATTCGCATGTGCACGCAGTGTCTTTTTCAGATCTGTCAGTGTCATATTAAAAAAAGTGAGATTGTGATTCACTCCCCAGCGTCAGGGGGAGGCATCAGGATGAATGGTGAATAAGTATCGATATCAGATGATCTTCTGTCAACACTATTGATACTTATATCACCGGTATCGATAAAATATTTCCTGCAGGCATCATACGAATTCACGACCGGGTACCGGTGCATCGACCGAGAGGTAGTGGCGATATAATTAAGGAATTTCTGAAAACTCGCTTTTCATATAACCTTATTAATAAAAAAAGTGAAAGAACATTTATATACTCCCTTCTTATTGATTGAATTATTTATTTTAGAAAGAACTGTGCGAAATCAACTGAATCAACGAAATATTGACTGCTCTCGAATAAATGGTAAAATATCTCAATGAGCAGGCAGCACGGATGCTGCCGGAGCCCCGAAATCCATGGATGGATTATTTGGGGCGGAGCGAATGCCACGTGGCTCCAAGGTAATTGGAGACACGTCCCCCCGATATTTTGCCATTAAAAAAACAAAACACAATTAACTACCGAGTTTTCAGAAATTCCCTAAATAAAAAATTCCACTAAAATATTATTGCATATTGACACTCTCTCGCGAGAATGACACGGACTTTTCACTACACCCTTCACGGATTGTTCTATGGATATAAACTCATCATCTGTTGAGAGAGCCGTTGCCATCTTCGAGAGCGGATTCAACTGCTCACAGTCGATATGTGCAACCTACGGTCCACGCTACGGTCTCGACAAGGAGACCTGTCTGAGAATTGCGTCCCCCTTCGGTGCCGGACTGGGGTATCAACAGGAGATCTGCGGTGCGGTAACCGGCTCCTGCATGGTCATTGGACTCAAACACGGGTATAGCGATGCTGCGGACGCGCTCAGCAAGGGGACAACCTACGGTCTCGTGGGTGAACTGGTCAAGCAGTTCAAGAGCCGCCACGGGTCAATCATCTGCAGGGATCTGCTCGGCGTTGATATCGCTACCGACGAGGGGCTGAAGAAAGCGCGGGAGATGAACATCTTCAGAACCCTCTGCCCCCGGTACGTCCGTGATGCCGCAGAAATCCTCGAGGAGATACTGAAGGAGTAGCTCCCGGCATTTCCCTCAATCGCCGATGAGGAGGAGGTGAAACCCGGCACCCCTGTCCGATGAAGCCCACTGCGTTCCCTTCTTTTTCAGGACACCGATAACGGCGAATTTCCCGTCCTGCGTTGCATACATCTGCTCGGCTGTCAGCATCTTCTGTATGCCGGGGAATATTGTCGAGAGGGGTATTTTCTTAACAAGCTTCAGCGAGGGCCAGGTACGGACTTCCACCGAATATTTATTGAAGACATAGAGATATCGCGAGCTTGCCGAGAGGATGAGCTGGAGAATCGATTTTGTCGACCGGACGGAGAGATCCTCCTTTCGCTTCGAGAGATCAATTCGATGAATGGTTCCCTTCTGATTGCTCCCGAAGACCAGATACCGGTTATCGCGATCGATGAGATATCCGTAGCTCGTTACCGGAATCGAAACGGAGAAATGCTCCCGGGCCGATATATCAACCACATACGCCTGCGCGGGCGGATTGGAGAGATATCCCCGCCATACCCGCTTTCCCCCCTCATCATTGTATTCCTCGTGATCATACTCAAAGAAAACCATTCGTGAAAAATCCGGTGACGGGAAGGGAGTAATGGAATAGGTCGAGGCGGCATGATCCTTATGCCGAACATGCAGGGGAATTGAATACCGCCAGTCGACCGATTTCGTTTCGAGATTGAGCCGATAGAGGACAAGCTGTTCCGGTGTTTTCTCTCTCTTGTAAAAGTTAATCATTTCGCTGAAATAGAAATAGTGTCCCGTCGGGTCGACCCCGATAGAATAGAACCAGTCGTGCCCGAGGGGAGCGGTCCAGGTGGCCCGCCCGGTTTCCAGATCCAGATTCACATAGAGGGTCGTCTTGATATCTTTCAGGTAATCCTTCTCCTCAACATATTTCCGGCATCGATAGCAGTAATAGCGCTGATACTTCTCAACAAATTCCGTAACACCGTTGCACCGGGGACAGGGCGGATTCCCGGCAACAATCTTCTTCGTCTCATCCTTCACGAGCACCGCACCGGCAACACCCTTCTCGGGATCATAGTAAACGAGCTCGGCGTCATCCCATTCCCAGTACCGGCCGGCCAGCTTCAGCTTTTGGATCGACCTGCGCCTCTCTGAAGATGCAGGCACCTTCGGCGGAAGTGGAAGTCCCGGAAGCGCCCGCAGCGAGGTGATCGGTATGAGCTTCTGCGCATATATGTCGTATACAATCGGCGGGGGAAAGGGATTCACGGTACTGGTGCTGAGAACATAGCGGTACGGGTGAATACTGGTCGGCTTGAAATGGTACACGCCTTCAACCGTCTTCAGGATTTTTACAGCGGGACCGCTCAGCGATGCGGGTGGTCTCTCGGCAACGGCAGCACCGAGCAGAACAATTGATGTCACGAGAGCAGCAGTGAACAGAAAAGGACCGTGTTGTCGTTTCATAATTGACCTCCTGAAAGGGATTCCAGCATATCGCCGGAAAGATGTGAGATCAAGCATTAAACACACCTCCCCTTACAATAATCGAGGTCTATCCCCCCCCCCTGAGAATGAGAAGAAAGCGCTCTTAAAAAAGAGTTTACGAACCGCTCCGGGGAGTATAGTACAAAGAGGCTGCTCGAGGAAAAAGCAATGGCAGACAGGCATACGGTTAAAATGGTATCAGATCACGGAGAGAGGAAATCGTGCTGTGACAGGAGACTCTCCCGTGAGGATCGAATAAGGGGTGATATGCCGATCAGGACAACTGAATATGCCCTTCCCCTCTTTCATGTACGGTGTGCACCATACGCATATCGAGCGCTCCATCTTTTCACAGAAGCGGAAGGCGTAATCAATACTCACTGAAAAGGAGACGATAATGCGGAGAATAGATAAGGAGATAACCGACCGGGATGCCATCGAAGCAATTCTCAACAGGGGGGAGATCTGCAGGATTGCCCTCTCTTCAGATAATCATCCCTATATTGTTCCTCTCGTTTACGGATACCGGGACCGGTGCCTCTATTTTCATTCGGCTCAGGAAGGGAAGAAGATCGAAATGATACGTGAGAATAATCGGGTCTGCTTTGAGATAGAATGCGATACCGAGCTCGTGCGCGGAGAAAATCCCTGTCTCTGGGGAATGAAGTATAAAAGCGTCATCGGCTTCGGGATTGCCACGCTCATTGATGATACCCGCGAAAAGCTCCAGGCCATGGACATCATCATGGCACATTACGCAGAAAAACCGAACGTTGCGTACTCCGAAGATTTCCTGCAATCGGTGCTCATTATCAAAGTGGAGATAGAACAGATGACCGGCAAGGCATCAGTAGATTGATATTTCAGCGATGCTCATGACAATGCAGAAATCAACAGTAGCCACGGAATAGGCCTGAAAGATTTTTTACATACTTGAAACACGGTTCAGATAAAATATTTTTCCCGTAATTGACAACATCACCGAAAAGCAGTATATTGATGATAATCGAAATGGAGATTATTTAACCGGGTTTATTCCATTCGAGCACACACTGTTTAAATGTAAATTGGAGCGAAAGAGCATGACCATTTCCCAGGGGAACATTCAGCAGCTGCTTATCCGTGAGAAAATAGCCAAGAACATCTGCTCGGAATTAAACAACTTCGTCGAACTAAAGCCAACTCTCGTCACGATTATCGAGAGCATTAAAGAGCTCACCGGATGCGAAGCCGTCAGTATACGTCTTCACGACGACGGAGATTACCCCTATTATGTCTATGACGGTTTTCCGGAGTCATTTATCAAGCAGGAGAACAGCCTCTGCGCCATGGATCAAAACGGAGAGCGAATGCTCTCACCCGACGGAAACGGATATCTGCTCGAATGCATGTGCGGGAACATCATTCGCGGGAGATTCGATCCGTCCCTCCCCTTCTTCACCACCAAAGGGAGCTTCTGGTCCAACAGCACCACTGAGCTGCTCGCCTTAACCACCGAGGATGATCGACAGAGCCGTACGAGAAACACCTGCAATGCCAGCGGATACGAGTCCGTTGCCCTGATCCCCGTCAAGGCGCGTGATGAGCGCATAGGGCTCATTCAGATTAACGACCGGAGACCGGGGATGTTTACCGAGGAGCTCATAGAATACTGCGAGATGATCGGCGAGCAGATCGGCATCTCCATTCAGAACAGTTTAATCTATCAAAAGTTACAGCAATCGCATGAAGAGATAGAGCTGCTGTATCGCGAGATCAATCACCGGGTAAAGAACAATCTCTCCACCATTATGAGCTTTCTCAGCCTGCAGATACAAAACATCAAGGATGAGCGGGCCAGAGAAGCGCTCATGGAGAGCAGGAATCGCGTGCGCACCATTACGCGACTTCACGAGAGCATCTATCAGGCAAAGGATATCCGGGGATTAAACATGAAGGGTTATCTCCTCTCCCTTGCCGGGGAGCTTATTGATCTGTTCAAGCTCGACTCGAAGAACATCACCCTCACCCATCAACTGGACGATTTCACCCTCGATATCGACAGGGCAATCGTCCTGGGCATCCTGACAAACGAGATTATCACGAACTCGCTGAAGCACGCATTCGCCGATCGGGATGATGGCGAAATAAATATAACCTCTCGCATTGAGGATAACACGGTTACTCTCAACATCGGGGACAACGGCAGCGGAATACCGGACATCGACATGGAGTCAACTCAATCGCTGGGGCTGCAGATCATCAATGCCATATCGAAACAGCTGGAGGGGAACATCACCGCCATAAATGATTCGGGAACAAAATTCACTGTCACTTTTCCTCTCAGAGGGGAAGCAGCGAATTAAAAGCCCTGGAAAGGGAAACCGCTCGCGGCACGGCATCGGCGAGCGGTGTAAAATGTGTTGAGCACCATCTTCGAGGAGCATTCCCGTGAAAATGCAATCCAGGAGGGCACTTCTCAAGACATTCTTTTCCCTCCTTCTTGCCGGCATCGGCTCTGCCTTTGCTTCCCTCTTCACCCGGTGCAGTGCGGGAGCATCACATGCAGATTCGATTCTCTTCTGCTCGGGCACGAAAAGGGAGAATCGCAGAGATGCTGCGAAAATTGATCCCGATTTCGAACCGGCCTATCTAAAGCTGCACCGAAGCGGTGAGCTGAAAAAACGGGGAAAAGAACTCTGGGACATGATGGAGAGCTGTTCTCTCTGCCCCCGCCGGTGCGGGGTAAACCGGCTCACGGGAGAGGAGGGATTCTGCAGAGCATCATCTCAGCTCGAAATCTCATCATCTCATCAACACTTCGGGGAGGAACAACCGCTCGTCGGCGAGGGAGGTTCCGGAACCGTGTTCTTCACCAATTGCGGTCTCCGGTGTGTCTTCTGCATCAACTGGGAGATAAGCCATGGCGGCCAGGGGGAATCCGCCAGCATCGATGATCTGGCAGATATGATGCTCCGCCTTCAGAAGCTCGGCTGCCATAATATCAACATCGTGACCCCGACACATTACTCGCCGCATATACTGCTCGCGCTCGATATCGCAGCGGCAAAGGGACTGCGCCTCCCCCTGGTATACAACACCTGCGGCTGGGAGCTCGTCGAGGTCCTGAAGAAGCTCGAAGGTATTGTCGATATCTACCTGCCCGACTTCAAATACGCCGATGGCACCATGGCTGCGCGGTACTCATCCGATGCAAAAACCTATCCCGAGATCACAAAGAGGGGGCTCCTCGAGATGCACCGACAGGTGGGCGTGGCAAAACCTGCAGCTGACGGGCTCATGTACCGCGGGCTCATGATCCGGCATCTGGTTATGCCCAATCGCGTCGGCGGTTCCGTCGAGGTTATGCAGTGGATCGCCGAACAGCTGCCGAAAGACACCTACGTCAACATCATGTCGCAGTACCGGCCGATGTACCGTGCATCCGAATATCCCCGGATCGCCCGGCGAATCACCCGCGAGGAGTATGCCGAAGTCGTAACCGCAGCGAAAAAGGCCGGTCTCACGAATCTCGACATTCAGGGATATCCGTGGGAGGTGCCGGATTAAAAACAGCTCTCACCCATCAATGAACCGGTATCAGTAATACTTTATCCGTCATCCGAAATGGATATCCCGTTGCATTTTTTCTGCCAGGCGGCAGGTCGTGTTCCTGAATTGAGCTCAATACCACTTTATTTTTTTTGGTCACAAAACGTATGACTTGTTGACTGTTTCGGCTTTCTGTGTTATTGAATTAACAGTGATTATCTGTTTCCACTTGTGATGCAAAGAGCGGGTGTCATTCCTCATAATTGGGGAGTTGCCATTTTCGGTAAAACATCCATTTATGTCGTTCCTTTAAATATGAAGGATCGTCATTCATATACCATTCAACAGGGGAGGACCACAATGAAAAAAATATTAATCCGGACAGCCATTACCCTGGGATGTCTCATTCTGATCATACTCATCCTTCTCGCCTACTGGTATTTCCGCCCGAACCGTGCACAGGTTTCTCCCGATCTCGGTATAGAAAGCTGGGTAGCGGTGGGAGACGGAAAGCACAACTCGAATACCGATATGATATACTGGAAGGGCTCATTCTATATGATACACGCTTCCGCACCCTGGCATTTCGCCAGCGAGACAACCCGGCTCATACTCTGGCGCTCGAAAGATGCACGTGACTGGGATGAGATTGCCTCCTTTCAGAATCCCGGCGAGGATATTCGCGATCCGAAATTTACGATCATCGGCAACCGCCTCTTCCTCTACTTTCTGAAGAACAAGAATTTCCCCGCAGCCGAGCCCTACTGGACGCTGGGAACATCGAGCACCGACGGTGTCAACTGGGAACCGTACTTCGAGGTCGGCCATGACGGCTGGCTCTGGTGGCGGCCGAAAACGCGCGACGGAAAGACCTGGTACGTTGCCGCCTACTGGCATGAGCACGGGAAATCGATACTGCTGAAAACGACAGACGGAAGAAAATGGGAAAAGGTCTCGAACATATACGAAGGGGGGTTCAATGATGAAACCGCGATTGAATTCTTCCCTGACGGGCGGATGATCGTAACGGCACGGCTTGAAGTGGTCGAGGAGTTACTGGGATACTATTTCGGCGACAGCAAGGGGAATACGCTTATCGCCGTCGCCCGACCACCATACACACGGTGGACCGAACATCACAGCTATCTCACCCGTCTCGACGGGCCATACCTCTTCCCCTATAAGGATCAGATCTACGCCATCGGGCGGTATGAGCCAATCCCGAAGTTTCAGGATACGGGAAGCATTCTGAACCGGAAGCGCACATCACTCTATCTTCTCGCGGAGGATCGCCTGCTTCACCTCTCCGATCTCCCGAGCGCCGGAGACACCTCCTATCCGGGAGTGGTTCGTCGGGGCGATGACATCTACGTCTCCTATTACACCAGCAGAATCGATCGGGATTATCCCTGGGCGCTGGGGATGATTATGCCCTCCGATATCATGATGGCGAAGATCGACATGAGAAGCGTTGAAGCGCTGGCGAAACAGGCCCTTGCAAAGGAGAGCGGTCGGTAGAGAGCATTCCTACTTATTCGGATCCCATCTCCCGACAAGCTTTTCAAAGGAGATGTGAGGGAAATAATACTTGAAAATCCTGTAATAGAGATGCTCCTGAGGGGAGTTCAGAAAGTATCCGGCTTTCGTTTGTTGACTTTCTTTATCGAATTCCTGTTCATCAATCAAGCTACCGGTCACCTCATCCATGAGATTTTCCGTGCCCGTTCCCATTGAGAAGCGTAATTTTCTTCGCTGATAAATCTCCGTTGGAAGCAGATCCTTGAATGCCTCTCTCAGAATATATTTCTCAACAAGATCACCGTTTACCGGATGAATCTTCCATTGAACGGGAATCTGCAGGGCATAGGCGATAACTTCGGGGTCGAGAAAGGGAACCCGATAGGTTATCGAATTTCCCATCATCGCCCGATCCAGACGCTGTATCGCTGTGTTGTAGGAGATATCAATCAGTTTCTTCATCATCTGCAATCGCTCACCATCGGTTGCGAGATCCTTCAACAGATGATATCCGCCGAAGAGCTCATCGCCGCCCTCCCCGCTCAACAGGCAATTGGTGGATTTCGCGGCAAATGATGAAGCGATGAGATTCGCGATTGCCCCCACAATGCAATCCTCATCAAAGGATTCGAGAATTCTCACCGCTTCCGGAAGAATCTCCTTCACCTCTCTCGCATCGTATACATAGACATGATGCTGAACGCCGAGGTGTTTCGCCATAAGGACAGCATTCTCAATATCGGGAGCCCCCTCGATGCCAACGGTAAATACAGGCAATGAGGGATCTATCTGATTCATCACTGCTGCTATAATGGAGCTGTCGAGCCCTCCACTCAAAAAGCAGCCTCCTGCCGCACCGTCTTCAAGACGCCGTTGCACCGCCGAAAATATCAGCTCACGAAGCTGCCCCACCGCATCCGCAAAGCGCTCCGGTATTGAGACATCCGGATAGTGCGGAAGATACATCGAGACCCCATCATTCGACGAGAGGACCGTTGACGGATGGAGCTCATAGATGTCAACGGCAGTCCTGCTCAGCGCTTTCATCTCGGAAGCGAAACAGAGATCACCGGCGGCTGTTCTCCCCCAGTAGAGGGGACGGATCCCCACCGGATCGCGAGCAAGGTACAATCTGTCCCCGGCGGCAACTGCACAGGCAAAAGCTCCGTTGAGATACGCGGGGAAATTTCTGCCATGTTTCTCGAAGGTTCTCAGTATTATTTCCGCATCAGAGACATTTCCGTTCCGATCATTACAGATCTCACCGTCGAGGAGAACAGCGATATCACCCTTCATTGCAAAACCATCACCCCGAACATCCGACAAATGAGAAGCAACCACTCCCGCTGACAACGAACTCGAGTGATACATCCGCCTGCTGTCAGGACCGCGATGCACGATGCAGTTCAGGAGTGGAGCAACATCAATCTCTTTTTCGGCACTTCCCCGTATTCCGGCCAATCCAGCCATAATAATCCTCCTTCATGTTCATTCTGAGTATGCTTTTCTGAGCAAAAGGGCACTACAATCACTCTTATTATCAATACCTATCATTCCCGTAATTATGTGCTCGTCATACTGCCGTTCCGCAATTTTCAATCACGTTCCCACTGAATAAGAAAAACACCCATTTCGGCTCAACGTCTAACCCCTTCCAATGCTCCCCTGAAACAACAAAATGTTCAGCTTTCATGAGATCATGACACCTGAATACGCAGCTCCGCTCCCGTCTTGAAGGGCGGAACGAGACAGATTAAAGTAACGATAATTTTAACCACCATTTCTTTCATTTTGTTCATAACAACCAAAGGGTGATGAAATCGAGCTATTTTTGTGTAAATTAACCAATAATTGTTTATACAATATATAATAAAAAATCAATTTTTTTTAAAAAAATATTTGACAGGGTCTCCAAAAATAGATAACTTCATAGTGATAGCATAAATGTTCATATTATTTTTCATTTATCTATTTACAATTTAATCACTTTTTTAAATATTGTCAAAAATAATTTTTTTTTGGCAGTTTTAGCTCCGCTGTAATAATTATTCTCTAATGTAATTACATACCATCGCTGAGACAATCCGGTGAGAAGCGGATAGTATTGTGTTTTGCAGATATTGAACTATTGTACGAATCACTTTTATGAATCGACATGAAAACGTATCAGTTGATGAGGATGAATCGAAGTACAGGCACTCTATCGAAATGATGAGTGGCACTCCCATAGCAGTCGCTTTTCCCATTTCTCCTATTACAAGCGGTTAAATCGGGCTTTGAGATCATCATCCCCATGTCGTACCTGCGAATCGCAATAAGGGGTAACAGGTATATTCGCTTCGGTGACATGAAATCGGTTTACGTACAATAATTGAATACAAGTACTTATGAAGAGGAGATATAATCAATGAAACATATTTCAGAAGGTGGCCATTACAAACCGCTGCAACAGGAAGATATCGAGAAGATACACGCAGCAAGTCTTCAGGTGCTTGCGGAAGTTGGCATTCAGATAAACGATCCGGAGGATGCCGCGATATTCACATCACACGGTGCTTCCGTTGACAATGATATTGTGCGATTCCCGGAGAAACTGGTGCTCAAATGCATCGATTCAGCACCATCGGAAATCACCCTCTATGGCCGGAACGGCTCACCGCCCCTCTCCATTGGTGAAAAACGGGTGTACTATGGTACGGGCGGAACGGCGCTGTTTATCCTCGACAACGGTACGCGGAGAAAAGCAACACTTCAGGATCTGAAAAACATCAGCCGGCTGGTTGACCACCTTGACAATATCCATTTCTTCCTCCTTCCCACCTATCCCGATGATATAGAGCAAAAAGAGGATATCGATATCAACCGCTTCTTTGCCGGACTCGATAATACGAATAAGCATGTCATGGGGGGCGTTTACACCGCAGAAGGGGTGCAGCAGGTCATTGAGATGTCAGAGCTCATTGCCGGCTCATCAGAAGCGCTCAGAGAAAAACCCTTTATCTCCTTTATCACCTGTGTGATGGATCCGCTCCTTCTGGATAAAGAGTATTCACGGCTCATGAAACAGATTGCCACTGCGCGAATTCCCCTCGCAACACCGGCGGAACCCATGTGTGGAACCACCTCCCCGGTGACGCTTGCCGGAAACATACTTATCAACAATGTCGACACCCTCGCCGGTATTATACTGACACAGCTCGTATCGCCGGGGGCACCGGTGCTGTACGGCTGCATCGGTACTGCTGCTGACCCGATTGACATGAAGTATCTTGGCGCACCCATTGAATCAGCGCTCATCAACGCCGCCGCGGCACAGCTCGCTCAGTACTATAAGCTCCCGTATTATGCCACTGCCGGCATCAGTGATTCGAAAGCAGTTGATGGACAGTGCGCCTACGAATCGGCGATGTCCAATCTGATGTGCGGTCTTGCGGGTGCGAATTACATCCATGACGCAGCGGGTCTCATGGAATTCGCCAAGACTGTCAGCCCTGAGAAATACGTCATCGACAACGATATAATCGGTATGGCGATGCGGGCTATCGAGGGAATTGAGGTCAATGAGAAAACCCTTGCCTTCGATCTCATCAAAAAGATCGGCCCGGGCGGTAACTTCCTCTCATCCTCACACACACGGCGATACCTGCGCAAAGAGCACTACATCCCTGCACTATCCGATCGCCTCAACCGTTCACAGTGGGAATCGAAGGGGACGAAGGACACCTACGAACGGGCCCGGGAACAGGTTAACGAAATTCTCTCATCTCCACCACGGAGCATAATTCCCGAAGAAATACGGAAAAAAATTCTCGAAACTTTTCCAACTATCAGGAGTGCGTAAATGATTATTATTGGCGAACTGATTAACGGTACACGGAAAGTCATTGCCCGGGTCATCGAGGAGAAAAACGAAGACGCTCTACAAGCCATCGCCAGAAAACAGGCCGAAAGAGGAGCACACTACATTGACCTGAATGCCGGCCGGGGCATCTCCCTCGAACAGGAAAAAGAGGATATCGCATGGCTCATCAAAACGGTACAGGGAGTGACCGACACCCCTCTCTGCATCGATTCCTCGTCGTCTGAAATCATTCAGGAGAGCATATCGATGCTTCGCGGCGATGACATCCTCATCAATTCAACAGATGCAACCGATGAGAAGCTCGAGCAGCTTCTGCCCCTTCTGAAACAGCACGAAGGTGCAAAGATCATCGCCCTCCCGACAGGGGATGAGGGCATACCCGAAGATCCGGAAAAGAGAATTGAGCTCATCGATAAGATCTACCAGCGGGCGAGTCAAATGGAGATTGCACCCGAGCGGCTGTTTTTCGATCCGCTCGTCTTTCCTATAAGCGTCAATCACCATCACGGGATGGCAACACTGAAAACACTCAGGCTCATCAAAGAGCGCTATCCTGCGGCAAAAACGACCATGGGACTCTCAAATGTTTCTTTCGGACTGCCACAGCGATTCTTCATCAATACCGCCCTTATGACCATGGCCGTTTATGAGGGCATCGATTCGCTCATATGTGATCCCACCGATGATCAGCTCATGTTTCATGCAGCCGCATCAGAAGCCATGGCCGGAAGGGATAAACAGTGCCGCAGATTTCTCAGAACTGCGAGGAGGAGATAACATGCGAAAAGGAATAATCGTTGAACCGACCGAGAGGCTCAGCATCGATCAGATCAAGCTGATCGATCGTGCGTCAGTGGAGATACTGGAGGAGATTGGGCTCTTCTGCTCGAACGAGGAAGCACTCGAGATATTCAACAGCAACGGTGCGAAAATCGAAACCGCGAAGGAGGGCTCTCTCGTCAAAATTCCCGAAAAAATTCTGCGGGACGCCATCGAGAAAGCACCCGAGCACGTGCTCCTCGGGGCACGAGACCCCGAGAACCAGCTCCCCCTTGATGCCATGGTGCCGCGCGTCTACTACGTTTCCGGCGCTGAAGCCAATGAGCTCCTCGAGTACCGGGATGGCTCGTTTCATCGCAAACATGGGAAAATGGCGGATCTCGCAGATTCTGCGCATCTCGCCGAACATCTGGACAATCTCGACGCCTTTATCCGCAACGTCAATATACAGAATGAAGAAGTAACCGACGAGAACAAAGACGTTCTCAAATTCTTCCTCTCTCTCGACAACTGTACCAAACACGTCATGGCGGGGCTCACCAGGGGAGATTCACTCGATGAGGTGCTCGCTCTGGCGAGCCATGTCGCGGGTGGAGAGGAAGAGCTCAGAAACAATCCCCTCATCTCCTTTATCTGCTGTATGGTGAAGAGCCCCCTGCAATTTGTTGACGATACGACCAGCACTCTCATCGCCGTTGCACGATCGGGAATGCCGCTGGTTACCTCATCATCACCGCAGGGCGGTTCCACGGCACCCATTACGGAGGAGGGAATGCTCGCACAGATCAACAGTGAAATACTGGCAGGGATTGTTCTCTCGCAGATGGTCAGGCCGGGAACACCCGTTCTGTACGGAAGCGTCCCAACCCGCGCGCGGCTCGATGATCTCCTCGATTCGTACGCCCTCCCTGAATTCGGCCAGTATAATGTCGGTTGCGTTCAGCTCGCACGGTACTATCGAATCCCCTGCTATTCGACAGCCGGTGTCGCCGACTCGAAAATACCGGGCGTACAGGCGGCGATGGAGAAGCTGCTCTCCTATCTGTACGTCACGGCCTCGGGACCACAGTACCTGCACTACGCCTTCGGGCTTTTGAATCATACCGCGACCTTCTGCCCCCTTCAGGCGGTTCTTGACGACGCACAGATCGACATTGTCAAGAGAATACTGTGGCAGCCCACCATTACCGATGAACGGGTTCGTGATGCGATTCAACAGATACAACAGGTTATGGGGAGCTCGACCAGGCTCTTCGCCCGTCATATTCGCAAGAGCATGAGGGCTGGCGAGGTGTACCCGGGATACCCCTTCGGCTCGAAAGGCGATGAAGACGAAACAATTGAAAAAGCGGCTCAACGGCTTGAGAAGATACGGGGACTTGAGAAAAAGACAATGGAACCCTCAATCCGTGAAAGGATAATAAAAGATATCAAAGGATTACACATAATTAAGGAGAAAGGATTATGAGCGAAATATTAGAGAACATCAAAACCATGGTGATTCAGGGCAAACCGACACAGGAAGATGAGGGCTACGATGATGGTCTCATCGGTAAACCCGGTGTTGTGGAGCTCACCGAATCTGCTCTGGAAGATTCAATACCTCCGAAGGAGATACTGGATGCTTTTTCAGATGCGATGGAAGAAGTCGGGCGTAAATACGACGAACAGGAGTACTTTATACCGGATATGCTCGCATCGGCAGAGGCGGTCGGTTCCGCGATGGAAATTCTCGAGCCCTATCTTCTCCAGGCAGGCACCGAAATGAAGGAAGTATTCGTTATCGCAACTGTCAAGGGCGATCTGCACGATATCGGAAAGAACATCGTATCCCTGATGCTGAAAGGTGCCGGATACCGGGTGCGGGATCTCGGCAGCGATGTCGGTGCCGATAGCATCTGCGATACGGTAGAGCAGGAGGATGCCTCTTTTATCGGCCTCTCTGCCCTGCTTACTTCAACCATGCAGGAGATGTCCGTGATAATACAGGAACTCGAGTCACGGGGCATTCGCAAGAAGGTGAAGGTGCTCGTTGGCGGCGCACCACTCTCCGCAGAGTTCGCAGAAAAAATCGGTGCCGATGCGTACTGCGAGGACGCTTTTGAAGCGCTGAAAACAACGGAGGAGCTGAGATGAAAGAAGCATACCAGCAGGCATACGAAAGCGGCTTCTATGCGAAGCCCACCGGCTTACAGGGGAAATACGATAATACGCGACGTTACTGGGAAGATGCTATTATCGCAATGAATCTTCGACCCTATATCACCCGGATGCTCAACGAGAAGGAGAAGCTGAACATCCTGGACATAGGCTGCGGGGGCGGTGACGGTTATGAGCTGCTGAAGTCGGCAATTAAACGGGACCCTCCCCTCGAACAGCATGAAGTCTCACTCCTCCCCTCTCATCTGTTCAGGTACGATGGAGTCGATATAAATCCGACGCTTATTGATCAAGCCAAGGATACGCACACCGAGACCGATCGGATAAGCTTCAACGTCTGTGATATCACTCAGGGGCTTGCTCCAAAACACGAAGAGACAAAGTACGACATATTCCTGTCAACCTATGGGACCCTTTCCCATTTCGACAACTCACAGCTTGAGGATATCATAAACTATATTGCAGAGATATCACCAAAGCACTCTTTTCTCTTCTGTGACTTTCTCGGTGCATACTCATACGAATGGCAGAACAACTGGAAAATCGATCCTCTGCGCGAGTTCTTCCTGGATTATCGAATCTCATACCTCTACTCAGAGGAAGAGCGCGAGCAGGTTGATGTCGACAGCTTTCCCCTCCGGCTGGTAACCCCGGAAGAGATTACGGTACTGGTCAACCGGGTGAAGGAAAAAAGCACGAAGAAGATAGACATCGTACACATGTACGATCGATCCATGCTCATCGGTCGTCATATCGACACGGGGGAATATAATCCCGGACCGCAGTTCATACGGAAAAAGGCCAACCGCCTCCATGAAGATTATATCCGAACCAACACGGAGAGTCTCTATTTCAACTATTATCCGAAAAAGAACTTCCCGAAGCAGAACAGACATTACAGAAACCTCGAACGGTGCTGGAATGCGGTTATTGGGTACTTCAATGCGAGAATACGGGAGCGAATCAACCCGGTCAACTATGATGAGTGGCATGACTACCCTCCCGTTGTTCAACAGGCCTTGATGACCATAGATCGGGTTGTCGACTCAGTTGCCTGGATGGAATACGGCGATCCGCGGGCAAACATTATCGAACCACAGCTCGGCTATGCGCTCAGAAATCTTGAGATAAAACTCTCTGCCGGCAGAGGCTACGGGCACAGCTTCGTTGTTGTCATTGAGATTAAAGAATAACATCTTCCGCCGACCGGTGATGTCGGAGGGGCTTCTTCACTTCAGCCTCAGTTGAGGCAGCAGGGCTCGGTTACAGGAAATGCTCTCTTCGACTGCACCCGGATCACGGCACGTTGTAAAGAAGATAATTCTACCGACACTACGCCTGTTAGCGCATGACGCCTTGTAACAAACAGAGGGGTATTTCGTTATTACGGACTGGTCAATGATGGCTGCGGAGGAGTGATCACTTTGTATCTCTCGTTTCTTTACGCCTCTCCTCGCCGGATCGTCTCTCTCCCTGTCTCCGATCCTGATGATCGATTGGTATCTGCAATACCCGCCGCTCACCGACTCTTCGTTCAATCCATCTCTCTTTATACATAGTCTTCCCTTGTGTTATATTAAATAAATCGATTTTCCTGAGAAAACCAAAAAAAATATGAATACAAACCTGAAATTATTCTTTAATAAATTACATGGACCGGCATAATCTCTTTTCAGTTAGAGCCATACAATTTTTTTTACTTTGTCAAGAAATATTTTTTTAAATTCGGTAAAATGCAACAGGTATCAAATAGCTTGATTTTTACTAGCACTTGTATTGATGTCTTGCTGATACGTATATCCGATATCAGAGGAATGCCCGTAAACGCATAGAGCGTTCCTGAATGGATATGCAGAGTATATATCTCTTCACGCTGTTCGCGCGCTCCGACATGCCTCCGGGATCTGATTGATGTAAAAGAGTGAACGCATAACAATCCCGAATCCACAGGGCGTTTCGGGAACGCACCTGTGGATTCGAAAAACAGCCTAATAATTCCAGCCCAAAAATCCGAAGGCTATCACATTCATCAGGATGGGGATGGCATAAATAGTGCCGACAAAAATGAGCTTCTTCTTAATGGTCTTCAGGCTGATGGTGATAATTGCAGCGACGAAGAAATGCAAATATCCGAAGAAGAAGATCAGCCACACCCCGCCGAAGGAGAGATACCACCAGGGGTACTCCCAGACCAGATGGCCACCGATATTCAGCAGACACTCGACGAAAACGCAGAAGATCGCATAGCCGATCGCCCAGAACCACTTTTCCGGAAGCCCTGCTATCTTTACCTGTTTCCCTTCAGTAAGCGTATTGTAATATATGATTCCCAGAATCGCGAACATGAACATTATCTCGATGTTCCAGCCAACCATGGTCCTGAGCGCCGTCTCGCCAGGGGTCGTCCAGAACGCCGAATGCTGCGTACAGTGGAACACCCAGCCATTCCAGGTTTCATTAATGAAATCCATACCGAAGATCGTAAATCCGGCCAGCACGGCATTCCAGTTGCCGCTCTCCTTTGCCTTCTTGATCTCAAAGGTGTATATATAGAATACAATGGCAAGCAGCGGGATAACATACCACTGAATGGTCGAGAGATCTCTGAGCCCCTGAAGTGCCAGTTTCGATGCCTCTGTCATAGCACGCTCCTTTCACTATTATAGAATGAAAACTAACCCATTAAACTCCTCCGGGAAGCTCCAGTATAATCCCACTATGACGAATAAATCAATGTTTTTTTACCGCACCTGCCGAGGTGAAGGACACAAAGGCGATTATCAACCGGCATCTGATTGGCAACAGTGACCGGAACAAGTAAGAGCCATGTGAGCACTGTGTTCATCGCAAACAGATAGCGCCTGTAGCACGTACATCGAAATCATGAGAATAAAAAAGCATTTCAAAACCACGAAAGTTCTTGAAATTCAGCATGAGACTATGTTTATTCAGTTTACAGAAATAATAGAATCGCGTTGAAAGGATTAACCTCATGCTGAACTTTTTACCCGAGCCCGTTCTGGGAACCCTCACCATAATTCTTTACGTTATCAACACGTTTTTCTGGGGAACACTCCTCTTCCCGACAACGCTTCTCAAAATAGTACCTATCAAACGCCTGAGAATCTTCTGCAGCAGAGTGCTCGACGCCACGGCGAATAACTGGATACTCTGCAGCAACGGCATACTGCGTCTTACCAAGAAGATGTACTGGGAGGTGCATGGGGGAGAAAATCTTGACCCAAATGACTGGTATCTGGTCATACCGAATCATCAAACCTGGGCAGATAT
>Ga0180431_10000965_pt1 | contig 40344 bp, 22 predicted proteins | sample SS_ome_11_FD_132459 | JGI IMG/M metagenome (GOLD analysis project Ga0180431, IMG submission 132459) | Hypersaline lake sediment archaeal communities from the Salton Sea, California, USA - SS_1_MS_1 metaG | ecosystem: Environmental > Aquatic > Non-marine Saline and Alkaline > Hypersaline >... | reverse complement strand
TGACAGCGAGTCTACTCGTGATGTACGGCGCAGCCTCGTCGTGCCATTTTCATCGTTCGCTGGCGACCCAACGCGTCATGAATAATTGTTACGAAAACAGGGGGTTCGCTGTATGCCGTCGTCCCCTGATCCGTACGCTTCCCCTTTCATACCGCCGGGTAGAGCGCCCGACGTCGGGCGCTCTACCCAACCGCTGTGCCAGCATGCATTTTCATACATCGTGGTGTGTCCGACAGGAGACATGACCGATTGCGTAGAAAATGACCTCCTTCAGCATGGGGTCGGGAGCCGTTCAAGCTCGCAGGGTGGGAACCCACCATCCCCAACCCATCGCCGTAGGAGACCTCTTTGAGTTTCGCTTCGCTCTACCCACTCTGCGCACCCCAGGGTTGCTTGCCCATCAGACTGACCACAGCCGCATCCTGTTTGGAATTTGGTGCTCTATTGAGCTCTGCACAATGAAAGCAATAGATTCGTGCGTCTGCTGACTCACAGTAGCTTTGCATTATGTATACAGACATCAGTAAGCGTATTTCCCCATCACACACGTCTCCAAGAAGGCGCTTGCGGTCATACGTGCAGGTCGTAGGGGCGCTGCTTGCTGCGCCCTCAGGTCGGGGCAGGGCAAGCTCGTGGGCGCAGCAAGCAGCGCCCCTACGAAATCCGGCCCCTTACACCCCCTGTGTCAAGTGTGTGTAATGACCAGCCCCTGGCGGGAGGGAGTTAGAGGGAGGGGGACCGGCCCACCCCTACCGGCACTTTGATGTTTGAGAAGAGATTGGTCGTGGAAGTCGACGGTGGACAGCATGGCGAGGAGGCGATTGCCAGGAGGGACGAAGAACGTACCAGATGGTCGAAGACTCGCCTGTCGAAGACTCGCCTGCGGAGAGCGGAGAGTTGAACGGAAAGGGCTACAGGGTGGTGCGGTTCTGGAAAATCGACATCCCTGGGAACTTGAAGGGCGTGTTGGAGAGCGTAGCGGAAGCGCTGCATGGGACAGCGGCACACCCTCACCCTATCCCTCTCCCGTCGAGGGAGAGGGAATGCCAAAATCCACCATTTGTCAAACGTGCTGGAAAGGCTAACTCCTTCACCCGGCGGGTGCTCAGAGAACACCTCTGGGCCAACCTGTCAGATGGTGGACCGGGGGATGGTGAATTGAGGCGCGAACGGATGGCCTGCGCCGTCCCTCCTCTTGGTGCTTCGGGCTCTGATATACGTAGAAAATGACCTCTTCTAACACAGGGCTGGGAGGGGTTCAAGGGTTACTTTTAACCCTAATCCTTCCGGGCGATTGACGAAATGATGTTTGATGAGTGAATGTCAGGTCCTCGAAGAGGTCTCCAGAGGCGATCATGGAGTCGCCATACGAGACCTCTCTGAGTTTCGTCCCGCTGGCGTTGTGGATGGCATAGCATCTTCAGACCGGACGGGACTCTACCCACCCTAAGACTGCTTGCAACCAAGTCACACCCACCAGGTATGACATGTACCCCCCGTTCCCCTATCGAGCCTGGAAAGGCTCTCCCACAGTAGGCTGTCTGTGGGAGAGCCTTTCCAGGCTCGATCAGCCTTCCCCTATGACATAGGTCAGCCACGAGGTTCATGCCTCCTGGGGATTCTCGCCGAGCGTTTCGGCCGGGCTTCTACGACTCTCTGGTCCGTTGGGGCAACGCCCTCTGGCTAAACGGTCGCTGCGGCGACCTCCGGCTTGGGCTTGAACACCACCGCGGGGCGGAGCTTGCCGTCGTACTGGAAGCCCACTGCCTGCTGAACCTGGCCGTACTTGGCCTCCATTTCCTCGATCGGCCCGGCGTCCAGTGCCCTCATGGGGCAACCGGCCACGCAGATCGGCTGTTTGCCCTCCTGCCACCGGTCCAGGCAGAAGTCGCACTTCTGAATCCTGGGGTTGTCCTCAGCGCCGAACTGCGGAGCCCCGTAGGGGCAGGCGTCGATGCAGAGACCGCAGGCGTCCTTCCCCAGGCATTCCTCGGGAACAACGACGACTATCCCGTCCTCTTCCCTCTTGATTATGGCGTCTACGGGACAGGCGTCGACACAGGCCGGTTCAGAGCAGTGAAAGCAAGTCACAGGCAGAAAGGCTACGAAGGGGTTGGGGTAATTACCTCTTTCAATAGTTGTTACCCGTATCCAGCTCGCCGGGCCGGCGGGGACGTCATGCCAGTCCTTGCAAGCCACCACGCAGGTGTAGCATCCGGTACAGCGGGTCTGATCAATATAGAATGCCAACTGCATAGCCTTCCTCCTTGTTAAGGGAATTGTATCGGAGGGTTGTGGGGATTTCAAATGGCATCCCACTTCCAGAGCGCTCATGGTATCGGCATGTCTCAGGGAGCGATGACTCTTGCCAGCGGCTGGCCTCCCCTCTTCAGGCCCCGACCTGACCCTGTTGGGCCTGGAAAGGCTCTATTGTAGAGACAGCCTGCACAGGCCCCTTTGCGTCGGCATACTGTGTGCGTAGATTCTTCGCCTGCGGCTCAGAATGACAGTGAGAACGGGCGTGCATTCATGTCATCCTGAGGGAGCGCAGCGATCCGAAGGATCTACGCGTGCCAATAGGCGCTTCATGGCCTGGAAGGGCGTGGCTCCAGCCGACGCCCATCGGCCTCTATCGGGCCTGGAATCCCGATGAATGGGGACCCACAGGCACGGGGGGGTGGTGTGGTCTGTAACAGCCAGTAGCGTATCCTGAGTGATGCTCCGTGTGTGATTTGTGTAAGCCGCTCGACTGGCGGGACTTGTTGACAAAGTGATTGCTCTACAGGGCGGCGATGAACGAGCCTCAGCTATGGACGTGCATTCTCCCAAGAATGAGTAAGAGAGCAATGGCGAGCAAAAGGGTAGCTGTTGGCGGCGTAGCCCTTCTGGATATCTCCAGACGTTCTGATAGGCAGGCCTGGCGCTATTTGCAAAAAACCTCAAGGCTGTGTGACAATCATCAATTGTAGGTTTTACAGCCTGGTGACTGAAACACGACTTGCATTTGGGAGGACAAAGCCTTAGCATAGGGGTTTATGTGGCCTCAGTGGCATGCTGGTGATGAGGTGTGTCACGGCAGACGATTATGACGACAGATAGCGGCTTTTCTGCAACAGCCTGGTATTACGGCAAGGGGACGAAGGCAATCCAGAGGACCTGGACGGATGTTCTGGGTTCTCTTTTTTTCTACAGTTAGGAAATAGTTAATGGAGGCGAGAGATGAGAGCTTTAGCTAGAATCCTGTCACCGGTGATCATACTGGCCATGGTGCTGGCCGCGGTAGCGGCGGTATTCCCGCCGGTGGGAGTAGTGGCCGGTGAGGGCGACGGACCTGCCGTCGATCCGCTGGTTGTTGATTTGACGATGGCTCCGGGCCATACGCAGGAGATCGTTAAGAGCATTACTGTGCCATCCCTGCCCGACGAGGAGGTGGCTGGCATACAGGTGCTGCTTCTTCAGGATGAGACCGGCAGCTACGGGAGCTACGTTGACACCCTGAAGACGAAGGCACCGGAGATATTCGACGCCATCAGCGACATGGTTCCGAATGCTGAGTTTGGCGTGGCAGGGTTCCAGGACTTCCCTGTTGATCCCTGGGGCCTCGTTAGTGACTTGCCTTACCGCCTCATCCAGGACTTCACCAGCGACAGGGCTACTTTTGTGGCCGGGGTCAACCAGTTGGATGCCCCTTCTGGTGCTGGTGCGGACGGTCCTGAGAGCCAGTACGAGGCCCTGTACGAGGCCGCCCGCGGTCTGGGCAACGACCCCTATGTGGCTGCAGGCCAGAACCCGACCTGGAGCGACGATCCCGACGTCATCAAGGTCATTCTCCTGGCGACGGATGTCGACTTCCATACTCCTGATACAACCGCTGGCTATCCGGGGCCAACCCGCGATACCGTGGTTAATGCCTTGATTGATGACGACATCATTGTCGCCGGCATCGAGCCCTACGAAATCGCCCAGTTGCATGATGTTGCCGACGCCACCGGTGGCACGGTAGTCAACGTGAGCATGAGCGGTGAGGGTGTGGCGGATGCAATCGTCGATGCCGTCGGCGCCGCAGCACCCCAGTGGGCGCTTTTGCAGCCTGTTGTAAACAATGAGACCCCGCTTCAGGTCGTCCTGGATCCTCCGGAGCTGACCGACGTTGTCGGTGGGTCAACGGTCGAGATGACCGAGATAGTCCATGCACCCATCCCCATGCCTGCCGGCTTCTATAGCTTCACCGTCGCATTCACAGCATATGAAAATGTGACTGAGGCTGGCCTGCCGCTTGGTGAAGGTGAGCTTGTCGGTACCCAAACAGTGAATGTACAGGTATTGAACGTCCCACCGGAGGTATGCCCGGTGGAGGTCCTTACCAACCTCACAGTTCCGGAGATCCCGCTGATTCGCTGGAACTACTTTGATGGGAATGCCGATCCCCAGCTCAAGTACGAGGTGGAGGTCTGGACCGGGCCCGGTGGCTACGGCGAGTGCATGTGGAACCCCCAGGTATTCGCCGGGACGGCACAGGAAGTGCTCTACGACGGGAAGCCGCTGGATGTGAATAGCTACTACTTCGCCCGCGTCAGGGCTTCCGATGCTGAAGCCGGCTGGGGTCCATGGTGTGAGAGTGAGTTCTGCTGGCCTCATATTGATGCGTCCCCGTATGGGTTCTATTACGGGGATGTCTTCTCCGGCGAGCCTCCAATCCAGGACTCCGTCCAGGTCTACAACTGGGGCTGCAGCGACCTGAAGATTGACTTCTACAGTGACGTGGACTGGATCAACTTCGGCGATGAGGTGACCAGCGCCACGGTGCCGCCCGACAGCTTCTTCGACATCTTCTTCGAAGTCGATGTCAGCATGCTGGAGCCGGGGACCTGGTACGACCCGATGTGGTACAGCGGGAACATACTGATCGACAGCAACGATCCCAACCCCTATGCCTCCACGGTGATGATACCGGTGGAGCTGGGCGTCTGGACCTGGTACTACGTCGAGCCAACGGAAGTTTATGGTGAGCTCTATCCCGGCCAGAGGATCGAGATAGACAAGCTGGTCAGGTTCGACGAGCTTCCGGTGCTGGACGTCTACTACCTGGTGGATGATACCGAGAGCTTTGCGCCTTTCCTGGATGACTTCAGGCAAAAGGCCATGGACACGTCCTGGAATATCGAGGAGATGTTCCCCGGCTCGAGGTTCGGCCTGGGCGCCTTCCGCGACTACCCGGTCGCTCCCTGGGGCACCCCCGGAGTGGACTTCGCCTACAACAACCTCTGCAACCTGACCGACAGCAGCACCTTCGCCGGCTGGCTGTCGGAGTTGACCGGCGAGGGCGCCGGAGATGCCCCGGAGAGCCAGTACCAGGCCCTCTACGAGGCGTCCACCAGCACGGACATCGGCTGGCGTGCGGACTCCTACAAGGCGGTGGTCCTGGTGACCAACTCGGGGTTCCACAACTGCAGCAACATCTCCTCGCCCTCTGACGAGTATCCGGGTGCCTGCGCCGAGGATGCTATCGACGCACTCAACGAGGCGGGCATCTCCGTGTTCGGCCCGATGATAAACAACGTGGAGCAGGTGGCCGAGGTTGTTGCCGAGACGGGCGGCGTGACCTGGCCGCAGTATACGGATGCCTGGGAAATCAGTCAGAAGCTCTACAACAACCTGGGAATCCTCAGCTATGAGACCGAGGCGCTGCTCATGGGCAGCACGGTTGCTGAAGGCGAGATGATCTTCGGCGTTGATCCGTGGTCGGACGCCCTGTGGAGCATCAACCCGACTACGTACGCGGCTGATGAGATCGGGCTGCTCAATCCCACTGGACTGTACGACGGTGTCGAGTCAATGGCGCTGGCTCCGGACGGCACGGTTTACGTCTGGAACAACGAGTTCACGGGAGTGAGCGGTGGTTTGCTGACGGTGGACCTGGCAACGGGTCAGGCCACGCCTGTCGGCACCCCGATCCGCCAGGAAATCATATCCATGGCGTACAACGCCAGCGAAGACATCATCTATGCCTGCACCGGCAATGCTGAGTTGGTCAGGATTGATCCGGCTACTGGGAGTGTGAGCTTCGTAAACGAGATATACAGTCCGACGCTGGGCATGCTGGAAATCGTTGGCATGGACTACGATGCCGACGGGCAATTGTGGGGCGTGTCGTTCCAGGACGCTTCCGGGTACTCCTACATCGTGACGATCGATGTGGATGATTACCTGGTCACTGTTGGCTCGGGTGAGCCGCTTGTTGACGTTGGCATTGTCGGCTCGATAGTGTTCGACCCCGAGTCAGAGCTCTTCATTGGCAGTGCGACCGATGGGACCTCTGGCCAGATGTTCTACTTCGACGCCTACGGAGACACCTATAACGTCGGCGCTTATGCCTCTGACGAGGTCCCGCAGGGGATGGCCATTCTTCCAGGCACGCCGCCGGGCCCCGGGCCTGACCCCTACATGGACTGGGTAGACATCGGCCCCGGCTCCTGGGATTGGGACCAGTATACCAACCGCTCGGTGAGCTTCTCCGAGCACATCAAGGTGCCCCTGGGTACGGGGCCGGGCATGCACAGCTTCGTGGTGAAGTACTCAGTCGGCGGCGTATATGTCGGCGACCAGTTGGTGGAGATAGAAGTTCTCCCCACGGTGGAGCCTCTGGATCTCGAGGCGACCATGCTGGCGGGCGACTGCTGTGACTTCTACAAGTCGCTCTACGTGCCAGCCCTCGAGGGAATAGGTACCGGAGCGGTGGACGTGGTGCTGCTGGAGGACGAGACCGGTAGTTTCTACGACGACATCGACTATCTCCAGAGCATGGCGCCAGGTCTGTTCGACGCCATCCGGGAGATGATCCCCGACTCCCGGTTCGGCGTGGCCGGCTTCCGCGACTACCCCATAGGGGAGTTCGGCGACCCTGGCGACTGGCCTTTCCGGCTGCTCCAGGACCTGACGTTTGACAGAAACGAGTTTGTCAATGCGGTGAACGTGTTGAGTGCCTACGGCGGCTACGATGGGCCCGAGGCGCAGTGGGATGCCTTGCTCGAGAGCGCCCTCAATTTCAGTTGGAGGGAGGGCGCCATGCGGGTGATCATAATCGCCACTGACGCCAGCTTCCACGAGTGCGGCGACGTTGACTGGTACGGCAATAGATACCCCGGCCCGTGCAGCGCTAACGTAATCCAGATGCTCATCGATGCCGGGATCACAGTAATTGGAATAGAGTCCGGCTACATCCAGGATGTCCATGATGTCGCTGATGCGACTGGCGGCGTCGTGGAACAGGTTAGCTCATCGGGTGAAGGCATCGTCGAGGCCATCCTGTCCGGGCTGGGCTCGGTGGTGGCTTCCTGGGAGTCGGTGTACCCCGTGGCGGTGGACGCCGATCCGATACAGGTGAGCTTCGATCCGGAGGCCTACTACGATGTGACCGGTCCTGACTGGCTCTACTTCGGGGAGACCATATGCGTTCCCGAGGGGACGCCGGCCGGCACCTACGAGTTCACGGTTGAGTTCTACGGTGTCGACGCCTCTGGTGAGGAAGTCTTGCTCGGCACGCAGTACGTCACCATCGAGGTGATAGAAGAGCTCGACTGGGTGGTGATGGTATACCTGGACGGCGACAACCCGGTATACGGGGACGGCTACTGTGCGGACAGTTCCGGCTACTTTGGCGGGATTGACGAAGTCCTGAGCCAGATAGAGTGTGCTCACTGCTGCGCCGGCGTGCGGCCGGTGATACTGGTGGACAGGTGGGAGGAGTACTATCCGATGAGTGGCGACTGGTGGGGACAGGACTCCGTTATCCTGGAGAAGGCCTGCTGCCAGTTGCGCCCGGTGGACGATGGCGGGGCGGTAATACCGGCCAAGGGCGACGTCAACATGGGTGACCCGGAGACCCTGGCCAACTTCATCAACTGGGTGAGGGAGACCTACCCGTCACAGAACTACGCCCTGATCATGGCGGACCAGGGCCAGGGCTGGAGGGGCTGCCACTTCATGAGGGACGTCACCAATGACGACAGCCTGACCATCCCAGAGCTGGGCGAGGGCCTGGCCGGAGGCACCATGAGCGGTGAGTGGCCGCTCGACCTGATCGCCTTCGACGCCGGCTTCATGCAGATGCTGGAGGTCGATGCCCAGATCGCCGACTATGCAGACTACGTGGTCGGCTCCGAGGAGTGGATGCCGCCGTTCAGCCTGCCCTACTACGAGATACTGAGCCAGTTGTGCGAGTTCCCGGTCATGGCGGCCGAGAAGGCAGCCAGGGATGCATTCGTGGCTTCGATAGAGGCGTCTGTGGAGGAGAGCGGTCTCGAAGCAGCGGACGCGGCGTTCATGGCTGAGCTGGAGGAGAACTGGCCGTGGGCGCTGGCTGCGGCCGAGGCGGCCTATGACGCTGTCATCGCTGCGGGAGGCACGGTGGCAGAGGCGGACGCCGCTTTCGACGCCGAGCTGATAAGGAACTGGCCGGAGGCCTGGGAGGCTGCGAAGGGTGCCTACCTGGCTTACCTGGCGGCTAACTACGAAGAGGAATACGAGGATGCTATGGCGGCTGCGGATGCCGCTGCTGCTGCGGCTCCGAAGGTGATGACCCCTGAGCAGCTTGGCATCCTCATCTGCGATGCCTATGCGCAGCGCTGGGGCGGCTACTTCGATGGGCACTACATGGAGGGCTTCCCCTGGTACACCATGTCCCTGAAGGACCTCAGCGTCATCAGTGGCGGGGAGATCGAGGGACTTATCGGCAAGGTGAACGACCTGGCTGGACAGTTGCTGTCGGGCGTGGGCAAGTACGACGAGGCGCTGGCCAAGGCTAGGCAGATGGCCGAGACCTTCGGCCGGTTCGACATGCCGTACGGCGGCTACACGGCTGCGGACGGCTGGATGCCGGAGCCGGGGCCGCTGGCCTTCCCCAACGGGCACATCGACCTGGGCAACTTCGCCAACATCACTGCCAACCTGCTGTCCGAGACGAGCATCGGCGAAGCGGCTGCAGAGGTGGTAGATTGGGTGCAGTCAGCGGTCATCTATGAGGTGCACGGTGACTTGAACCCCGGCGCCACCGGCATTGCCATCTACTACCCGGACGTCGAGATGTTCGGCGACGGGATGCAGGCGGTGGTATATGAGACCTGCTACGACACTTCCAGTGACTTCGCCATGGATTCCCAATGGGCGGCATACCTGAAGGCGGCGCCCAGGCTGGTTGAGCCGGGACTACTGGCGATGTACATACCGGACGCGCTGTTGCTGGCGCACGTCCACGAGGACCCCATCATACGGTTTGGGGACTACACCGGCGGGGCCAGCCTGCCTGAAGGATTTACCACGGTGGGCCAGCCGGTCGACATTCACGTGTCGCCGGAAGGCGCTATCGACATCGGCGTGCTGCTGATGATGTACTCCAGGGCCGACCTCAGAGCGGCCGGAGTGCTGGATAGCCAGTTGATCGGCATCGGCGATCTGAACACCGGCGCCGAGCAGTGGCGGCTGGAGGAGCTGACCATGGTCCTGCCGTCGTGGCTGCTCGACCTGGGCGAGATAATGGGGCCCATTGTCGACAGCCTGGGTGAGGCCGGGGCAGAGGTGGCGGCTGCTGTTGAGGGCCTGGACATTCTGGGCGGCGGTCTGATGGCCGACGGGTGCAGCCAGTGCAACGACTACATCGGCGCAGTGCTGGCCATACCGTGGCTTGACCTGAGCAACCTGGCTCCCGGCGTCTACAAGGAGCTCCCGGATCTGCCCAGGGTCAGCAGTGACCTGGAGGAGAGCTACGCCATAGTGGCAACGGAGCGGGCGGAGGCCCTGACTTCTATACAGTACCCGCAGAACTTGTACGAGGGCTGGAACCTCGTCTCGCTGCCGGTTATCCCGGTGGACTCAGACATCGAGACGGTGCTGAGTGGCAGCAACGGACTGGTGGACTCGGCCATCGAGTCGGTGGACGTGGTCTGGCAGTACGATGCAGTTGCTGGTGAGTGGCTTGCTTACCCGGCGGATGTCCCCGAAGTGGGCGACCTGACGGAGATGAAGGACGGCGTTGGCTACTGGGTCAACATGCTCGAAGACGCTACCTTGACCGTGGTCGGCAGCAACATGCTGGCCGGGCCGAACGCACCGCCGGAGTACGACCTGGTGCCCGGCTGGAACCTGATCGGCTACAAGGGCATACTGCCCATGCCGCCGATGGAGAGCTGGTGGTATGAAGAGTGGTACGACGAGTGGGAGGATAACTGGTACTACGAGGAGTGGTACATAGGCGGCTACCTGGAGTCCGACAAGGTCGAGTGGAACCGCCTGCAGGGCTATCACAGGGTCTGGGATACCCAGATCACCGTTGACTTCATGCAGCCCAACGAAGGCTACTGGGTCTACATACCTGAGGGCGGAGAAGGCTCCATCCCCGGTCTCAACGACGAGGCCTGGGTCGAGGTCCTGCAGACCCCGCTGGGCGAGTACTGGATCGAGGCCGCTGTTGACTGGATCGGCTACTGGATGCTGGAGGACGCTGAGCTTGGTCTCAGGCTGGCCTGGAACGCCGGCTGGTATGTGGCCTGGGTCCTGGCCCCCAACATGATGGACATGGGCCTTCCGTACGGGTTGCTTGGCTTCTAAGTAGATTGAGCGGATCGGGCCCGCCGCCGGCGGGCCCGATTGGACCCACGTCCTGCGGGGCTGGTCCTACCTGACAAGATAAGAAGGTTAATCGAAGACGTTGGGGGTAGAGGGCGAGGATGTAGCCTTCTACCCCCAAGCGGGAAATACGGGTGCACTCCAAATCTGGCTCGGGTAGTGGAAAAATGATGAAAATCAGGATCATTGGACTGATAGTGGCGCTGGCTGTGGTTGCCAGCCTCCTGCCGGGGGCTGTCCTGGCTGCTGCGCCGCCGCCGATGCCCCAGTTGTTCTATGGGACGGTGACTCTCCTCGACTCAGCAGGTGAGCCGATCGGGCCCGCCGGCGAAGGCCTGATTGTCACGGCATGGGTGGGTGGCGTGCAGAAGGCCAGTTGTACAACGGTTGCCGACGCGACTTTCGGCGGCGTACCAGTTAGAGGAGCCTATGGGCTGGACGGCGGCCTGAAGGTGACCGCCGAGCCGGGTGACCTGGTGGCCTTCAAGGTTGGGAGCACTGTCGTTGAGCAAGACCCGGTTGCCTGGGTAAGTGGTGATGTGACACGCCTTGATCTGAGTTTTGTCAGCGGCGAAGCGCCCGCGCCGGATGTACCTACTCTCCTTGCGCCCCCTGACGGGGACTACACCAACGACAACACCCCGACGTTTGAATGGAGCCCGGTTGAGGACCCGGCAGGGTCAGGGATTTCCTACAGTTTGCAGGTGGCTACTGACTTCACGTTTTCGGCCAAGGTCATAGACCGGGAGGGCATTGTCGATGCCTTTTTCACGGCGCCGGTTCTGGCCGACGGCAGTTACTACTGGAGGGTGGAGGCCGTCAATGGCTACTCCAAGAAGAGCGGCTGGAGCTCCGCCTGGGTCCTGCATGTTGACACCGTGCCGCCCACGGTGGAGAACACCGTGGTGCCGCCACCGGAGACCAATGACAACGCGCCCAGCTTCGAGGGCAACGCCGACGGGACCGGCAGTGCGCTGGTCTCCGTGGAGTTCAAGGTGGACGATGGTAGCTGGATGGCCGCAACGTTCACCAGCGGCGCGCTGACGAGCGCTTACAGCTTCACCACGCCGGTGCTTCTGGACGGGCCGCATACCGTCGCCGTCAGGGCAACGGACGCAGCGGGCAACGTGACGCTGGAGGCGCAATACGCGGCTTATAATTTTGAGGTTGATACCGGTGCACCGACGGTTACCATAGACCCGCTGGTGCCCGATCCAACCACCGAGAGGCGGCCGAGCTTCAACGGCCAGGCTGCGGACGCTCCCAGCACCTGGATCACCAGGGTGCAGTTCCGGGTGGATGGAGCGGGCGAGTGGTACGAAGCCGACCCGGCACCGGGCCAGGCCTTTGATACCACCCCGGTGGACTATGTTTTCACGGTGCCCTACGACCTGCCGGACGGGCCCCATTTCGTTGAGGTGAGGGCTTACGACGCTGCCGGCAACGTCACTGCCCCGGAGAACTACGCCAGGGACGATTTCACGGTTGACGCCACCCCGCCGGTCATTACGGACGTCGCCGCCGTCGGCGCTACGACGTACAGCGTGGTGGTGCGATGGGAAACCAACGAGCCGGCCACCTCGCAGGTGGAGTACGGCACCGTGTCTGCCGCGCATGGCGGCTACGAGTTTATCACGCCCCTTGACCCGGAGTTGGTTCTGGCGCGCGGCATCTACATTGATGGCCTGGCCGAAGGCACGACATATTATTACAGGGTCATCTCGGCAGACCACTTGGGCAACGAGGCCTACTCAGACGAGTTCAGCTTCACTACCCAGACGGACACCACGCCACCGGTGATCACCGACGTGGGCGTCAGGCCGGGCAGCATCACCACGTCCGGGGCCATAATTCTCTGGAATACCGATGAGCCGGCCACGTCCCAGATCGAGTACGGCACGTCTTCTGCGGCTCATGGCGGCTACCCGAACACGACGCCGCTGAGCGAGCTGCTGGTCATGGGCCACGGCATCTCCATTGACGGGCTTATGCCCAACACCACCTATTACTACAGGGTGATGTCGGCTGACCGGTACGACAACCTGGGCTGGTCGGAGGAGTACGTCTTCAGCACGCTGCCGGACACCACCCCGCCCGATATCACGGGTATTACCGTTACCAACATCACGGCGACCAGCGCCATAATCAACTGGAATACCAACGAGCCAGCCAGCTCGCAGGTGCAGTACAGCACGGATATGTCCTTCAGCCGGTCGACGCCGCTGAACCCGGCGCTGGTGTATTTCCACAGCGTTGTGGTGAGCGGATTGACGCCGGATACCACCTACAACTTCCGGGTGGTGTCTACAGACGAGGCTGGGAACACGGCGATCTCGGATCCCCCCGGCGTATTCGATACGCTACCGGATACGACACCGCCCAGTCTGGTCAGCGGGCCTGATTCGAGCACGGGTGAGACAACGGCCAGCGTAGTGTGGATCACCGACGAGTCGAGCACCTCCCAGGTGGCCTACAGCCGGGTATCGCACGCCGGGGCGAGCTATGGCAGTGTTGCCGAGGTGCTGGCGGCCTACGGGTCATCCACCCCCGAGAACCCGGGCCTGGTGACCAACCACGATGTGTCCTTTGGTGGCCTGACGCCCAGCACCACCTACTACTACAGGGTCATCTCCAAGGATGCCTACGGCAATGCCATGTGGTCGGACGAGTTCAGCTTCACGACGCAACCGGATACCACACCGCCGGTTATCACTGACGTTGGCTCCACTGCCATCACCCAGCGCGGTGCGGTGATCCAATGGAATACCGATGAGCCGGCTACCACCCAGGTGGAGTACGGTACGCTGTCTGCTCTCCACGGCGGCTACCAGTTTGTGACCCCGCTGGACGCCTTCCTCGTCTTGGGCCACGGCGTGTCCCTGAGCGGGCTGTCTGCCGAGACGATGTACTACTACCGGGTGATTTCGACGGATGCTTCTGGGAACGATGCCTGGTCTGAGGAGCATTCCTTCGAGACGGCGGCGGACACAACTCCGCCGGTGATCTCCGGGGTGACCGAGTCAAACATAACATCCAAGAGTGCCATAGTGTACTGGAATACCGATGAGCCGGCCACGTCGCAGGTGGAATTCGGGACGGCTTCCGCGGCGCATGGCGGCTATGAGCGTACCAGCTCCTTCAACCCGGCGCTGGTCTATGTCCACGGGGTTGTGCTGGACGGGCTGCTGCCCAGCACGACCTACTACTACCGCGTCATATCCAGGGACGGGTCGGCGGCTGCCAACGAGGGGTGGTCTGATGAGTACTCCTTCACCACACTGCCCGACACCACCCCACCGGTGATCTCCGCGGTGGTGGCAACCGATGTCAGGGCGAAGAAGGCCAGCATTTACTGGAATACGAATGAGGCATCCACCACGCAGGTGGAGTACGGCACGGCCTCTGCCGCTCATGGTGGCTACGCCTTCGCCACCTCTATGAACGCTTCGCTGGTGTCCATCCATGGGGTGGTCCTGGATGGTCTGACGCCGAACACTACCTACTACTACAGGGTCATATCAAAGGACGCCTACGACAATGAGGCTGTGTCAGATGAGCATACCTTTGCCACCCTGCCCGACACCACCAAGCCGGTTATCCTGTCGATTACCGTGAGCAATATCACCGACACCACGGCCATTGTCTACTGGATGACGGACGAGAGGTCCACGACGCAGGTGGAGTATGGCACGTCCGCCTCTTACGGGAAGAAGAGTCCCTACAACCCGGCCCTGGTCTACTATCACGGCGTGGTGCTCAGCGGGCTTCAGCCGAACACGACGTATCATTTCCGGGTGATCTCCAAGGATGCCTACGACAACGAGGCCGTCTCGGGTGATGACCAGTTCGATACCCTGCCCGACAGCACGCCGCCGGACATCTTCGGTGTCGAGGCCAGGCATATTACGGGCACCTCGGCCCTGATCTACTGGGCCACCAACGAGAAGTCCACGACACAGGTGGTGTATGATACCGTTGAACATGCAGACCCCGGCGACTACGCTTGGAGTTCGCTGCTGAACACCAACAAGGTCTACTCGCACAGCGTGATGCTGGTGGGACTGACACAGGGCACAGAGTACCACTACAGGGTGCTTTCCAAAGATGCAAACGACAATGAGGCTGTGTCCGACGACTACACCTTTGAGACGCTGACCGATACCACTCCGCCGGAGATATCGGGCGTAGGCACCACCAACGTGACCGGCACCAGCGCTGTTGTGCTGTGGCTGACCGATGAGCCGGCCACATCTCAGGTGGAGTACGGGACTACTTCGGCGACACATGGAAGCTACGATGCAACCACGCCGGAAGACGCTACCATGGTGACACACCACGGCGCAGTGTTGATCGGGCTGACGGCGGGGCAGGACTACTACTATCGGGTCATCTCCAGGGACGGGGCTGGTAATGAGACCGTTTCCGACGAATACAGCTTCATCACCGAGGACACCACTCCGCCGGCCATCCTGTGGATGGACGCCGTGGCCCCCAGTGCCACGGCCGTGGTGGCTGTCTGGTTGACGGACGAGAGCTCCACCTCCCAGGTGGTGTACAGCACGACTTCGCACGTCGCTGAGAGCTACGGGCATGACGCGGCGGCGGCTGCGCTGGCGCGAGCCGACTATGGCTCCTTCACAACTGAGGACGGTACTCTTAACGCCAGCCACGGGCAGGTGGTCATGGGCCTGACCTCGGGCACTTACTACTACCGGGTGATCTCGGCTGACGCCGCGGGCAACTACGTGATATCCGAGGAGAGGAGCTTCACGATAAGCTAGTGCCTGGACACAGTTGTCAGCATGGCTCTCTATGGCATGCTACAAAGAGGATAGGCGGCCAGTGCTGGATCGCCAGGTGAGATGAACCAAGGAGGGCAGGGGCCCTGGGTTACAGATGAGCGGTCGTGCCGTACCACGGAGTAACATAACTGGTAATGGTTGGTGATAAATGGTGATCAGGTTTCTGAAAGGGAAATGGACTTTTGTCATCGCCGCCTTCCTGGTGGCGATGCTCCTCTGTCCCTTGGTGCCCTCGCCGGTCCAGGCCGCTGTGCCTGCGATTACCGCCGTGGACGCGGTGAGCATCGCCGATACCTCGGCGGTTATCGTCTGGAATACCGATGTCGCGGCGACGTCGCAGGTGGTTTACAGCACGACGTCTCACTTAGGCAACACCTACGGCAACGACGCGGCGGCGGCGGCCCAGGCTCGTGCAGACTACGGGTCCAACACCGTCGAGGACGCTACCCTCGGCACCAGTCACGGGCAGCTTCTGTGGGGACTCACCGTGAAGACCCAGTATCACTACCGGGTTATCTCCAGGGACAGCGCCGGCGACTACAAGATATCGGATGAATACAGCTTCACCACCAGGGCGTTCAACATCTCGTCCGTGGCTGCCGGCAGCATTACCGACGAAGGGGCTACGATAACCTGGACCACCAGCGTCAACGCCACCAGCAACGTCGAATACGGCACGGACACCAGCTACGGTGACGTCGCACCCGTTGTAGAGGATACCACGGCGGACAAAACCAGCCACATCGTTAGCCTGAGCGGTCTTGATGCCAATACGACCTATCATTACCATGTGAAGTCCACCGACGGCTCAGGCAATACCGAGTACTCCGTTGACAAGACCTTCACCACCCTGCCGGATACCACGCCTCCGCAGATCACGCTGCAGGCTGAGACCTCCATAACCACTACCACCGGCACGGTCAACTGGACCACCATCAAGGGCGCTACCTCTCAGGTGGCCTATAGCGAGACGTCGCATGCCGTTGACCCCGGCTGGGCCAACATTGCCGAGGTCCTGGCCGCCTACGGCGACTCGACGGTGGAGGACGGCACCTTTGTCACCAGTCACAGCGAGGGCTTGAGCGGGCTCAACCCCGGCACGACATACTATTACCGGGCGTTGTCGAAGGACCCTTCGGGGAATGAGGCCTGGTCCGCTGAGGACAGCTTCGCCACTCCGGCTGACACCACGCCTCCGGTGATCTCGTCGGTGGCATCTTCGGCGATCACCTCGACGTCCGCCACGATTACCTGGGGCACGGACGAGGGTGCGACCTCACAGGTGGAGTACGGCACGACATCCACAACGCATGGAAACTACGACTTCACCACTGCTGTGGACGCTACCCTGGTGACGAGCCACAGCGTTGACCTCGATGCACTGGTGCCCGGCACCACCTACTACTACCGTGTGATATCGCAGGACTTCATCGGCAACGAGGCGGTGTCCGATGAGTCCAGCTTCACCACCCTGGCTGATACGACGCCGCCGGTGATCTCGGCCGAGACCGCCACGAGCATCACTGACTCAGGGGCTACCATTGAGTGGGATACCAACGAGGCGGCAACCTCCCAGGTGGTGTACAGCACGACATCTCATGCGGGTCCGTTCGCCGATGGCGCGGCGGCCCGGGCGGCCTACGGAAGCTTCAGCCCTGAGGACGCGACGCTGCTGGGCAGCCACAGCGTGGCCCTGGGTGGGCTGAGCGCCAGCACCACCTACTACTACCGGGTCATATCCAGGGATGCGGCTGGCAACGAGGCGGTGTCTGCTGAGCGCAGCTTTGACACTGTGGCTGATACGACGCCTCCGGTCATATCGGGTGAGACGGAGACCGGAATCACCGACCAGTCAGCCACCATCGGCTGGAATACCAATGAGCCGGCCACGTCGCAGGTAGAGTACGGCACCACCTCCACGATCCATGGTGGCTATGACCAGACCACCACGCTCGACCCCTCTCTGTTGGGGGCGCACAGCGTGACGCTCACCGGCCTGACGCCGGACACCATCTACTACTACCGGGTGATATCCCAGGATGCCGCCGGCAACGAGAGCGTGTCCGGTGAGCGCACTTTCACCACCCTGGCGGACACGACGCCCCCGGTCATAACACCAGGCTCCATAAGCGCTACAGGCATCACGGATAAGGCGGCTACCATCACGTGGGTCACCAACGAGCCGTCCACTACAAGGGTCGAATACGGCCTGACGTCGACGACGCACGGGTCCTACGACTACATGACGCCCCTGAATGCCACCCTTGACCTGAACCACAGCCAGTCGCTCAGCGGCCTGACGGCCAGCACCACCTACTACTACCGCGTTATCTCCGAGGACGCCTCGGGCAACGAGGTTGTGTCGGATGAGCAGAGCTTCGTCACAACGGGCGACGTCACGCCGCCGGTGATCTCGAATGTGATGACCTCGGGCCTTACGACCGACAGCGCCAACGTGCTCTGGAAGACCAACGAGCTGGCCACATCCCAGGTGGTGTATAGCATGACCTCTCAGGCTGGTCCGTTTGCCGATGGCGCCGCTGCCCGGCTTGCCTATGGCAACTGGACGGTGGAGGATGCCTCCCTGGTAACCGACCACAGCCAGCCGGTGGGCGGGCTGACGGCGAATACCAAGTACTACTACCGGGTCATCTCCAGGGATGCGGCAGGCAATGAAAGGGTATCGCCGGCCGAGTACGATTTCACAACACTGGCTGACGTTGTCCCTCCGCTGATCACGAAGCTTCCGGAGACGTCGATAAACGCTACCACCGCTACCATCAACTGGAATACCGACAAGCCGGCCGATTCGCGGGTGGAATATGGCAAGACTACGGCATACGGCTCCTTCTCGCCGCTGGACCCCAGCCTGGTGGTAGTCCACAGCGTGGTACTGAGCGGCCTCGATCCCAACACCACGTACCACTACCTGATCCATTCCAGCGACTCAGCGGGCAATGCCTCGGTGGACGGTCCCTACACCTTCACTACCACAGGTGATACGACGCCACCTCCTACGCCTGGCCTGCTGGTGCCGGCCGATTTCTTGGTTACCGGTGATAACAAACCCACCTTCGACTGGACGGACGTCAATGACCCGTCTGGTGTGACGTATGATCTCCAGGTCAGCGACGGCCCGGGCTTCGGCAGTCCTGTTGTGGACCAGACCGCTCTGAACATAAGCACCTTCACGGTGGATGGGACGACGGTCCCGCCGCTGGCGGATGGGCACTACTGGTGGAGGGTGAGGGCGGTGGATGGGGCTGGCAATGCCAGCGGCTGGACGGCTCCGTGGCAGCTCACCGTGGATACGGCTCCTCCCGTGGTGACGGTGACGTCTCCGGTGGCCGGGGATGTGTGGGGAGGCAACACCACTCACGACATAACCTGGACGGCAGACGATATAGCCATGGCGGCCAATCCCATTACCATCGAGTACTTCGACGGCGGTACCTGGGTGCAGATAGCCACCGGCGAGGCCAATGACGGCGTCTACACCTGGACGGTCCCGACTCTGAACATCTCCAATGCCAGGGTGAGGGTTACGGCGGTTGACCTGCTGGGGAATACCGGCAGCGGTGAGAGCGGCGATTTCACCATCGACTCGACCGGTCCGGTGGTGACCATCGATCTGCTGCCCTATCACCCGGCCAGTCCGACAACCACGCCCACCTTCACAGGGACGGTCACCGATGCGGCTTCGGCTATCGCCTCCGTAGAGTACCGTGTCACTGCTCCCGACGGTACGGTGGAGGTCAACTGGACGGCGGCGGCCTTTACTGCGGACGCCAGCGACCCCAAGACCGGGACCTACAGCTTCACCACGCCGGCCCTGGTCCAGGCATGGCACCTGTTGGATGTGCGGGCCTACGATGTCGCAGGTAACCAGGGGGCCGTTACCAGCTATAATCCGCCACAGGGCTTCCTGGTCACCACCAAGCCGCTGGTGAAGTTCGACGATGCGGAACCCATGTCGGCCCATCCGCCCATGTGGGTGACCGAGAGCTTCAAGACGAGGGACCCCAGCCCCATCTTCAAGGGCGAGGCCACCAGCGGCACGGCCGACATAGCCAAGGTGCAGTGCCGGATCGACGGCGGGACATGGGTCGATGCGGTCTTCACGGCTGATCCGGCCGACGCGAAGCAGGGCACCTGGCAGTTCTCACCGCAGCCGGTGTCCGACGGGACGCACAGTGTAGAGGTGAAGGCCATAGACGCCATGGGCCAGGAGACGCCTGCCGACGTCTATGCCCAGGGTGGGGCCGGCTACTTCACTTTCACCGTGGACACCACGCCGCCCAAGGTATCCAATGTCCAGGTCTCGGAGATAACGGACAACTCAGTAGTGATTACCTGGACCACTGATGAGCCTGCCACCAGCCAGGTGGAGTACGGCGAGGACACCGGATACGGCTCCATTGCCGGCGACGACACCACGCTGACCACGGAGCACAGCGTGAAGATCACCGGCCTGGGCTGGAACAAGGAGTACCACTTCAGAGTGAAGTCCTCGGATGACGTGGGGAACGAGGGCTTCTCCCCGGATGCCACCTTCAAGACCAGTATCCCCGTCTGGCTCTACGCAGCGGCGGGCGTGGCCGGTATCATAGTCCTGGCCATAGTGCTGTCGATAGCCTGGTGGGTTCTGCGGCGCATAATCCGCTAGAGTCTGAGCAGATAGCCGAGGGCGGGCAATGTCCCGCCCTCAGGCCGTTTAGCGTACCTCCCCTGTCCCAGGAAGGAGGGCTGGTGGTAAGATCACCCTCACCCTAACCCTCTCCCGTCGAGGGAGAGGGGAATCAGTTCCAGCAGCCTGAAGAACGACTTGTGTAAACCCCAACTGGGGTCTTCCTGTACGTATCCCGACGGGGGCATGATATGAGAGCTGCGGCCAGACTTCTAACGCCGGTCCTGGTAATGGCCATGTTGGTCTCGGTAGCCGCTGTGGCGGTGACACCGCAGATGGGCCTGGCCATTGGGAATACGCTGGCCGACGCGCATGACCTTACCGTTCTGGACACTGACACCACGACACCTGCCTTTGACTGGACCTACTATGATGCCGAGGGCGACCCGCAGGCGGGGTGGTGGCTGGAGGTCTGGACGGGCCCTGACGGGAGCGGGGACCAGATGTGGGGGATTGACGGCAAGGCTGGCGACGAGGCTGTGTACGACTCCGACGGCCTGGCCGTGCCTCTGGTCTGGGGCGGGACCTACTACGTACGCGTCTGCGTGAGCGATGGCGGGGGGACCGGTCCCTGGTCGGAGGTAGCATTCACCATCGGCGCTTCCCCGGTACCTGCTCCGGAGGTGGTGTGCGTGCCCTGGAAAGGGATGGAGGTCCTTTATCATCCTACCTGGTCGGGCCTCGAGGTCACCCTCAAGGGCACCGTCAGGTACCCCGGCGACGTCCAGTGGACCTGGAGCTTTGGTGACATGACGCCCGCCACTACCGGCCTGGCGATTGTCGGCGATGACCACCCCTACCCCATTGGAGCCCAGCATATCTACAACGGGCCGGTAGGTGCTCAGTTCGTGGCCATGCTCAATGTAACCGCCCTCAGCGGGCCTGCAGCAGGCTCCTGGAGCACGGATATCTACAAGGTTCAGATACGTGATGCGGGTCTGCGGCGTACCCAGGCGGACGTGGCCATCGACGAGGGCCTGTGGTGGCTGTACAAGGTCCAGGACCGCAGCACCGTTGGGGTGGTGGACATCGGCTCCTGGACGTCGGGGTGGGATGAGCAACTGTTCATGCAGGAGCTCCAGATGAACTGGTCGGCGGCATGGACGGCAGGACAGGCGGCGCATGACGTTGCCTACGATGCGGAGCTTCAGGACAACTGGCCGGCGGCGTGGGGGGCAGCCAGTGCCGCCTATCAGGCCGTGATAGACGGAGGCGGATCGGTCGAGGAGGCCGAGGCAGCCTTCATGCACGAGCTGCACAACAACTGGCCGGACGCTGAGAAAGCGGCGGAACAGGCCGGACATGACGCCCTGATGGCGGAGGTGCAGAACAACTATCCGCTGGCCTGGGCGGCCGCTAACACGGTGGCATCGCAGGGTAACTACCGCGTGGCCTACACGGGGTCCGCTCTGGAGTCCTTCGAGGTGAACAACCACCACGCTGCAGGCGATCCGGGCAAGGACCCCTACGTGGACTGCGTGCGCCGAGGTCTGAACTACCTGACCCAGCAGACGGAGGTAGTGGACATAAGCACGGACCCCATGTCTGACATGAACGGCAACGGCATCGGGATCAGTTGCTACTACGATTTCGCCCATGAGATGTACGAGATCGGCCTGGCCATGATTGCCCTGGTGGGGAGCCGTACCCCGGGAAGGATGGCCCCCAACGGCCCACCCGGGGTCGTGGGCAGGACCTATGCCGCCATCGCCCAGGACATGGCCGATTTCATTGCCTACGGTCAGTCGACAGAGGGAGGCTGGAGATACAAGAGGCGGGACCCCTCGGGGTGTGACAACTCCTGCACGCAGTGGCCCATAATCGGGCTGGAGCCGGCCGAGGCCAAGTGGGGCATCCTGGTGGCCCCTGACGTCAGGCCGTCGCTCAACCTGTGGCTGACCGGCACGCAGGCCGCCAGCGGCGGCTTCGGCTATACGACTGCTGAGGAGGGTCCAAACATTGCCAAGACCGCGGGGACGGGGATAACCGGCCTCCTCTTCTGCGGCGCGACTCCGGCCGATCCCAGGCTGCAGGATGCCATTGCCTACATCGACGCGGAGTGGAACACGGTCAACGACCTCTTCTGGGGCGGCATGATGAATTTCGGCAACGACTACGCCATGTACGGCGTGTTCAAGGGGTTCTGCGTTGAGTTCCTTGACATGGACGTGATTCCCGGCCCCGGGACGCACAACTGGTGGAACGAATATTGCGACTACATTGTGCCGCGGCAGCAGCCCGACGGGTCCTGGGATAGGATGCAGTACGCTGACCCCCAGATGTGCTCCGCCTGGATGGTCACCATCCTGACCAGGGCGCTGTACGATGTTCCGCCTTTGGCCGATGCCAGGGCCAACGGCTTTGACAGCACCGAGGTGGACAAAGACCAACTGGTGTTTTTTGACGGGACCCACTCGGTGAACGGGACGTATGAGATTGTGCTGTACGAATGGGACTTCGAGAGCGATGGCACCTATGATGCCGTGGGTCCCACCGCGCTCCACTCCTTCGCCGACTATGGCAACTACACCGCCACGCTGCGGGTGACGGACAACCGCGATATCGTCACCGGAGGGACCAAGCCGGCCATGACATCGACGGATACCTGCCATGTCTGGGTACACCCACCTCCCCACCCGCCGATACCCGATGCCAATGGTCCCTACCTGGCACAGCCGGGCATGCCCGTGGAGTTGGACGGCACCGGCTCCTGGGACCCCAATGAGCCCGAGGACTACATTGAAGTCTGGTCTTGGGACCTCAACAACGACGGCGTTTTCGGCGATGCTTTCGGTGCCCTGGTGAACCACACCTGGCCGGACCCGGGCGTGTATCCCATTGCCCTGATGGTGCAGGACAGCACGGCCCTGTGGTCTGTGGAGGCCAGCAGGACCGAGGTCCGGGTGGGCAACCATCCGCCGGTGGCTGATGCCGACGGGCCATACTCCGGCGTGGTGGGCCAACCGGTCACCCTGGATGGCACGGGCTCCTATGACCCCGACCCCGGTGACTCCATCGTGTCCTATAGCTGGGACCTGAATAACGACGGGGAGTTCGGAGACGCTTTCGGGAGCCTGGTGAACTGTACCTACGCCGAACCTGGGATGCACATCGTGCGGCTCAAGGTTGAGGATACGCATGGGGCTACTGATGTCGACTGGTCGACCGTGGAGGTGGAGTTGGAGCAGGCGGAGGAGACCTGGACGCTGATGCTCTACATAGCTGCGGACAACGAGCTCGGGGATTCCATCCCATGGAGCAAGGTCAAGCAGATGTTCGCTGAGGCTTCGTATCATCCCTACGTGAACGTGGTGGGATTGTGGGACGGGCCCGAGTCCGGCGACTCGAAGATATTTGAGAAGACGGCTGAGGGCGTGGTCCGGGTGGACGACGGCGGCGCGGTGATCGGACCCAAGGGCGAGGTCGACATGGGCTACCCTGACACGCTGATTGACTTCATCGATTGGGTCAAGGCCAACTACCCCAGGGAAGCCAGCCCGATAGGGGTGGACAAGTACGGCCTGATCATGTGGGACCACGGCGCCGGGTGGAGGAGCTGCTCGTTTCTGGTGGATGAGACGGACAGCGACAGCATGAATATGTCCAATCTGAGCGGGGCGCTGCAGACGGCCACGGATGATGGGGAGAACCCCCTGGACCTGGTCGGCTTCGATGCCAGCCTTATGGGGATGGCAGAGGTCGCCTATGAGATAAGGGGATGGGCCCTCTACTGCGTCGCCTCGGAGGAGGTTGAACCCCCCACCAGTTGGCCTTACACGGCGATATTGACCGGCCTGGCCTCCAACCCCGATATGACACCCGAGATGGCGGCCGGGATGATAGTGGACCACTACGCCCAGATGTATGTGGACCCCCTGTCGCCTTTCCACTTCCCCGATGCCACTCTGTCGGCCGTCGACCTGAGCTGCATGGATGATGTGGCGGTGGCTGTGTGGGGTCTGACCGATACACTGGAGGACTTCCTGGGCGTCTACGACCTGGAGTTTGCCATGGCGCGGGAGCAGGTGGAGACCTTCGGCGACCCGATGGTGGGCAGCGTGGACCTGTTCAACCTGGCCGAGCTGATCGAGGAGTTGGTGCCTGACGAGGGGGCTGCCATAGCGGCCACGGCCGTCATGGAAGCCGTAGGGGTGCCGGGCGTAGTAGACGGTGCGGTGATACAGAGCGTGGCCGGACCGGGGCATTCGCATGCCAGTGGCATGGCCATATACTATCCGGATGTTGAGCCCGTGGACCCGACCGGGCCTGAGGAAGAGGCTTTGCAGGTGATGTTCTACGAGCCTTGCTACGGGTACGAAGTTGTTGCGGTGACGGCCTTCGCTGTTGATACCCTCTGGGCCGACTATCTGTTGAAGGCCCCCAGGATAGTGAAGGAGGGCTTGCTGGCTTTCTACATACCTGACGTCTTGATTCTGGCCCACGCAAGGGAAGACTCAGTCATAAGGATGAGTTACCCCTGGGAGCCGTGGTGGTCTGAGGACCTGGGTGACTTCACCATTTCTTCTGGGTACGAGATCGTTGTTACGCCCGAAGGCGCTATCGACGTCGGCGTGGTTGCCATAGGCTACGAGAGCATCGACCTGGATTGGGCAGGCGTTCTTGAGACCCAGGTACTTGGCATGGCCCGGATGGGAGACGACGGCTGGCAGTTGGAGAAGCTTACTATGAGCGTCCCAACCTGGATGCTCGACCTGGCCAACATCGGCGGCCCGTTCATCGACTTGCTTCCAGAGTCCGGGGTGCACCAGGTTGAAGGACTGATCGAAGCGGCGACTGAGATGGCCCACGATGGCAGCTACGTCTGGGGCTCTGAGTGTGCTCTGTGCCGCCCGTACGAAGGAGCGGTCATCGCCGTACCCTGGCTGGACATGACCGACCTGGCCCCTGAGGTGTATGACACGTACCCCAAGTTCCCGTGCTGGCCCAGCCAGGAGAGCACCAGCATAGCCATCGCGGCGGTGAACAAAGCGGAACACCTGAATCCCGTGCAGTACCCGCAGAACCTCTACCAGGGGTGGAACAGCATCTCGCTGCCGGTCATCCCGCTGGACAGCGATATCGAGTCCATCCTGTCCGGCTACGACGGCATGGTCGACGGGGTCATTGACAGCGTGGAGGTTGTCTGGGCCTATGACGCTGCTTCCGGAGAGTGGCGCGCTTACTCGCCGGCGGCTCCGGAGGCCAGCGACCTTGCGGCTCTTGAAGACGGTTCTGGCTACATGGTGAAGATGGTTGAGGATGCCACTCTGACGGTGGTAGGCTCCAACCTGCTGGCGGGCCCCAACGCCCCGCCTGAGTACGACCTGGTGGAGGGATGGAACTTGATGGGTTACAGAGGCATTCTGCCCATGCCTGCGCGGGGCGAAGTGTTCTGCCAGGACTTCGGGGTCAGAGGTGAACCATCCCTTACTGGCAGGCCGGAGATGTGCGTATACCTCGGCGGCTATCTCGAGGAGGACAAGGTCTGCTTCAACCGCCTGCAGGGGTACAACCGCCTCAGCGGCGCCCAGTATACCGCAGACTTCCTGCAGCCCAACGAGGGCTACTGGGTCTACATAACCGATCCAGGCTCCATTCCGGGTCTCAACGACGAGGCCTGGGTCAGGGCCATGGAGTCGGGTTGCGACAAGTGGATTGCAGAGACAGTTGACTGGCTCCGATGGTGGATGCAGTATGATGGTGAGCTGGCCTTGAGGCTGGCCTGGAACTGGGGCTGGTACGAGTTGTGGGCGATAGCCCCGAGCCTGGTTCCCGGCTCGGGCGGAGGCCTGGGCTTCTTCTAGGCTTGGCTTGGGCTACAGGGCGTCTATGCCCTCTCGGATGAGTTTCACCGCTATTGCAGCCAGCAGGAGGCTGGCTATCTTGGCCGTCGCCTGGAGCCCACCGCTGCCCAGGAAGCGGGCCACCCGGTTGGCCTGGGAGAATACGAGCCAGGCGAAGGCCAGGTTGATCAGAAGGGCCGGCAGCACTGGTGCCACGCCATGTTTCTCTATCAGCACCAGTATGGTGGCCAGGGTGGCCGGGCCTGCCACCAGGGGGGTGCCGATGGGGACGATACCCATGCCCTGCTCTTCGACACCACGTTCCATGGCTTTGCCGGTGACTATGTCTTTGACGGACAGTACCAGAAGGATGACTCCACCCCCGATGAGGAAATCGGCCGAAGAGATATCGAGGGCTGAGAAGATAAGTTTCCCCAGTGCCACGAAACCCAGTCCAAGGCCAAAAGCGGTTAGGATTGCATGGCGCAGGGTCCTGGATCTCTGCCCTTCTTCCTCATCCTTTGTGAGAGCGAGGATAAAGGGCAGACTGCCCACAGCATCTATGGCCACGAAGAGGGGTATCAATGAGAGGCCGAGGTCGAGGAAAAAGTCCTTGGCACCTTCCATGGTCAGCGACTCTGGGAGGATTCGACCGTTGTGCCTTCTGCAGCCCTGCGCTGACAGTCAGCGGGCTCTCAGTTTGTGTTGATAAGCGTCAGGCCCTCGAATAGTCGGCTCAGGAGCCCCGCGCTGAAGTCCGCAGCGAAGAGCCCCAGCGTCCGGGTCTATGTCGGCCGGGTTGCCGGGACGGGCGGTACAGCCGCCAAGGTGGACCCGCTCTGGTTGAGAGGGGTGGCTACTGCTCCCCCTCCAGTTCCTCCAACTGGGCCTTGGCTATCTCGATCCACTGGAGGTACTCCGTGATTACTCCTTCGGCTCGTGATGCCTCGCAGTCCACTTCATAGGGTTCACCCACGAAGATTTTGCCGTAGTCCTCTGTCTCACCATCGGTTGGGTCGTCGGTCACCACGAGCTTCTGCCGGGCGTCTATGATGCCAAGGTCGAAGGGCAGGGTGAAGTACAGATCAGCGATTACCCTGTCGATGCCGAGGCTGTACAGCGTGTCCCAGCCGGACCCTGTATCCCCGTGGTACTTGGCCACCGGCAGCAGGCTGAGCAGGTTTCTAATGCTCAGGTCTCCCTGCCTGGCGTTGACCTTGAACGGCGATACAGTTATCAGGTAATCGCAGTAGAGCAGGACATTGGGCAGCCAGAAGGTGGAGAGGGCGAAGGGACGGATGAGCGGGTTCTCCACTTCTACGAAGACGCAGTCCTTCACGTCCAGCGTTAATACCCTGGGGAAATCATAGCTGAGGGCGTCGTAGATGGGCTTCATTGGCTCCTGGTTGGCGTTACCTTCCAGGAGAAGGATATCGGCCTCGCTGACCTGCCTGATGGCGGTTATGACCGATCGCAGGATGCTCCTGCTTGTTGTCACCGGGTAGGGGTAGCAGCACCCGGCGCAGGGCTTGAGCAGAATGCGCCTTGCCCATCTGATGCGTGGTGGCGGGTTGAAGACGAAGTCGTCAGCCCCGTAGATCACTCCTCACCTCTGCGAAGCGATACGTCAAGCGTTTTCATCTCCGCTACGCCATCGAGCTCGGACATCAGCTTGACCAGACCCTGGTGCAGCGTGCTTTCAGCGGCGGCGTCCAGCTCCACAGGGGTCCCGTTGATAGCAAGGCCGATCTCGTCGCGCTGGCGGTGGACTATCAGTAGCTCTTCGATCATATCAGCCAGCGGCCCGACGTCGTCCGGGGAGAACTGGGGAATGGCGATGTCCAGTGGTTGGTCGGTTACCACTGCCATGAGTTGCTCAGACCGGCAGAGAAGGGCTCCCACTTCCTCACGGTGGACTTCTATTCTGGGGAACTGGCTGCCTGAGTTCTTGAAGCCCTCGACGAGGACAAGGTCGACGTCCTGCCCTATCAGTTGCAGGAGCTCTTCGATAGTGGAGTCCCGCGCGGTGGGACGTATCAGCCCTAGCTGCCTGGGGGAGCTTACAATAACCGTGTCACTACCGGCCTGGGTATATCTCCAGCTATCCTTCCCGGGCGAGTCTAGGTCGAGGTCGTGTACGCTGTGCTTGATTGTGGCCAGTCTGCGGTCTCGCCGCTTGAACTCCCGAACCAGGTTCTCCACTAACGTCGTCTTGCCAGAGTTGGATCTTCCTACAATCAAAACCGCCAGAGGCAAACGTCTTCTCCCTATAGTCTATTCTACCACCCCAGTCAATACGACGCACGAACACAGCCTGCAATCCGGCGGGCAGCCTCGCCGCGGTCGGGCATGTCAACTCATTCAGCGCAAGTGACCGAACGGTGGCTTGTTTGCGGACGTGTGGATTTACTCGTGCCTGGCCTTGTGCTAAAATCGAAGCACCCCGGAGCTTCGGGGGAGGCTTGCCCCAGATGGCGACTGTACAAGATAGCTATGATGTAGTGGTCATAGGGTCCGGGATCGCCGGCCTTACCTGTGCTGCGCTCCTGGCCAGGGCGGGGCGGAACGTGCTCGTTGTGGAGCGGGGGGTAAGGCCCGGCGGCTACTGTGGCTCTTTCGAACACCGTGGGTACACCTTCGACCACGGCCTGAGGTTCCTCATGGGATGCGAACTAGGGGGTGACGTCTATTCAGCGCTGGACGAGTTGGGGCTGAGGGATCATATAGACTTCGTCAGGATGAGACCGTTCATCAGGGTGGTGGGGCGGGGCTATGACTTCAGGGTGGAGTCGCCGGAGGCGGTCGAGGACGCCCTGATCGGACTGTTCCCTGGCGAGACGCCTGGTATCCGGCAGTTTGGGGCCGAGTGCAGGAAGGTGGCTGTCGACATGCAGAAACTGGTGCGGCGGTCGCCCGACCTGACGGGATTGTGGCGACGGCTTGTCTCGGCACTGGTCTATCCCTTCAGCTTCCGTGGGGCCATTGTGTACCGGAGAAAGTCGTGGCGGCAGGTGGTTGAGGGATACTTCACTGACACGAAACTGCGAGCCATCGTCCTGTCGATGTTGTCGTACTTTGACACCGGCTCCATGGCGGCTCTGCCCATGATGATACTGGGTGCCAGGGAGGATGCCTACTTCCCTCGAGGTGGTGGGCAGGCTCTGGCAGACGCGCTGGCCGACGGCGTGCAGGATCACAGAGGCGGTCTCGCCTTGAACACCAGCGTGCAGAAGGTGCTGCTATCGGATGGCAGGGTGGTGGGGGTGCAACTGGGTGACGGTAGGGAGGTGGGGGCCCGTTGCGTCGTGTCTAACGCTGACGCCAGACACACCTTTTTCGAGCTTGTGGGTGAGCAGCATATCGGCCGTCGGTTCGGCAGGAGGCTGAGGGAAACACCGTGTTCCCGGTCTGCCTTTGTGGTGTCCCTGGGGGTCAGCTTGAACCTCAGGGCGATGGGGTTTGACAGCGCCACCATTGTCTGCAACCCCAGCGACGACGTGGACGAGTTGTTCGGCAGCGACCCCGCCAGGTGCACGGTCAACATCAACGTGCACTCCATTCTGGAGCAATGGCGGGCGCCGGACAGCACCACGGCAGTGCAGTTGACTGCCCTGTTGCCCTACGATGCTGTAGAGGACTGGAGTGGGGTGGAGGATGTGGTGGCTGACAAGCTGATCGCCACGGCGGAGAGCATAATCCCCAAGCTTTCGGACCACGTGATCAGCAGACACATAATGAGTCCCGCCTTCTTGGAGCGCACCACTTCCAACAGCCAGGGAGCGGCGGGCTGGTATCCGGCGCCTCGAAGCCGGCCACCTCGACAGAAGACCCCCATAGGGAACCTGTACCAGGCTGGCCACTGGGTCTTCCCAGGCGGTGGTGTGCCGGCTGCCGTGATGTCGGGTAGATACGCGGCTGAGCTGGTGATCAGAGGCAAGTGAGGCCGCGGCGTAACGAGGTGACTGCCAATGCCCGTGTATGAGTACCGATGCAATTCCTGTCGTCGCAAGGTGTCCGTGTTCGTCAGGGGTTTTGACACGGTGCCACAGGTTGTGTGCGACCGCTGCGGTGGGACCGACCTGACGCGCCTGTTCTCTACCTTCGCTCGCGTGAAGACGGACAAGGACGTGTACGACGACATTCTGGGCGACACGCAGTTGGTCAACCGGATGATGGCCAACGACCCCTCAGCCCTGGTGGAGTGGTCCCGCAGGATGGAGGGATCGGACCTGTCCAGGGACTCGGAGTACGGTGAAGCCATACAGAGGATGGAGAGGGGCGAGTCGCTGGACAGCATAGCGGCAGATATGCAGTCGAGCGAAGTCGGCCCCGGCGATTCCGATTTGGAAGATTGAGGTCCGATGCCTGTCTACGAGTATCGTTGCCGGTCGTGTCAGAGGAAGGCGAGCTTCTTCCTGAAGAGGATCGGGCAGCCCGTGGAGCTGGTGTGTCCCGCCTGCGGGAGCCGGGACCTGAGCCGGGTCTTCTCCAGCTTTGCCTATCATAAATCGGCGGCCGCTATCCACGAGGAGTCCGGGTCGCCGGATGCTCCAGGGCCGGACTACTATAAGGACCCGCGCAACATCGGGCGGTGGACGGAGAAGAAGTTCCAGGACATGGGCATGGAGCTTCCCTCGGAGGTGGGCGAGATGATTCAGGCTGCGAGGGAGGGCGAGTTGCCGGGGCCGGTGAAAGACCTTCAGCCCGGGCTCACAGAGGTCTAGTGCTGCGTGCCGTTGATGCCAATCTCGATCGCTTGAATGAGGGGCTCAGGGTTCTGGAGGACGTAGCCCGTTTCGTCTTGAACGATGCCGGGCTCTCGAAACGGCTCAGGTCAGTACGGCATCAACTGTCTCAGGGTGTCCGTCCCATCGAGGATACCCTTGTCTCCCGCCGAGACGTGCGCCGTGACGTGGAAGCCCCGGGACGTGTTGCCGCCGGCCTGGAGCACAGGGATATATTCGCTCTGGTGAGGGCAAACGCAAGGCGGGTGGAGGAGTCGCTCAGGGTTCTGGAGGAGTTCTCCAGGCTCTCGGGGGCCATGCCTTTGCTGCCTGCAGCCAGACTGGAACACCTGCGCTATCAGGTGTACGAGTTGGACCAGGAGCTGGCGGCGAAGGTGCTTCGTCGCGACAAGACCTCGAAGCTGGCCGGAGTCTATCTCATTCTCGACACGGACAGTGTCGGCGGCCGGGACGCCTCAGGCGTCCTCGATCTGGCGGTCCGGGGAGGGGTGAGAGCTGTCCAATTGCGTGATAAGCGGTTGAGCAGGGCCGAGTTGGTTCCCCTGGCCCGAAAGCTGCGGCGTCGTTGTAGAGAGAGTGGCGTTCTGTTCGTAGTCAACGACTACGTGGACATAGCCCTGGCGGTGGAGGCCGATGGTGTACACCTGGGTCAGGATGACCTGCCTGCTGCTGAGGCCCGGAGAATCCTTCCCGCGGACCAGGTCGTGGGGTGTACAGTGCGGACGGTGACCCAGGCCCGGCGGGCTGAGTTGCACGGTGCTGACTATGTGGCCGTGGGGTCGGTCTATCCCACGCCATCTAAGGCCGCCTTCAAGCTGGTGGGGGTGGAGGGTCTGCGACGCATAAGGGAGAGCGTCTCTGTGCCGGTGATCGCCATTGGGGGCATCGGTGAGTCCAGGTTGGCCGAGGTGGCGGTGGCGGGGGCGACAGGTGTGGCTGTGATCAGTGCAATCCTGGGTGCAGATGATATCGAGGCGGCCAGCAGTAGGCTGGTAGCTGCCTTTGACAGAACAGCGTCGGCGGAGGGCGAGTAATGGAGAAAGCGACTACTAACCTGGAGGCCATTGCCGAGAGGATCAGGGCCCGTTTGTCAGCGAAGGATGTGGCCCGCGAGCAGGCCCTGCGCCTGTGCCGGGAGGCGATCCGGTACAGTGCCAGTGCCATTCGGGCCGTTCACCGGGGTGACTTCGATGAGACCCGTTCGTCCCTGGAGAAGGCGAACCAGATTCTTCGGCAGGCGGCGGAGGTGCTCTCTGAGCACCATGAGTTGCTGAATGGCGGCTTCGTGCATGACGCGCAGAAGGAGTACGCGGAGGGCCGGATCACGCTGGCGCTTGCTTTGAACGAGAGTCTGCCCGAGCCGGAGGAGCTTGGCGTTGGCTATGCTGCCTACCTGCACGGTCTAGCGGAGGCGGTGGGCGAGATGCGCCGCTACCTCCTGGACACGATAAGAAGTGGGGACCTGTCCCGGTGTGAGGAGATACTGTCAAGCATGGACGACATCTACGCGGTGTTGATAGCCATGGACTTCACGGATGCCCTGACACACGGCTTGAGACGGGCCACTGACGTCACCCGCGGCATACTGGAGAAGACCCGGGGCGACCTCACGTTGACGATGAGGCAGAGGGACCTGGAGAAGAGGATAGAGGAACTCAGAGGCTAGCCGGTCCGGCCTTCTCTCTGGGAGCACGTTGGAGGCTGTGCGCGTCTTCTCCAGACCGGCAAGGCGGATATGGCCACACTAGATGTGAAGCTCATCAGACCTGGCGCTACGCCACCGGCCAGGATGACGCCGGAAAGCGCTGGCTTCGACCTGTTCGCCGCCGTGGAGATGGAGGTGCCACCGACGCGCTCCTACCCCGACGGCCGGGCCCAGGTAGGCAGGGCGCTGGTTCCTACGGGAGTCATTATACAGTTGCCCCCGGGCACAGTGGGCAGGGTGGGGTCGCGGTCAGGCCTGTCGGTCAACTCGAATATCGAGGCCGGGGCGGGGTGGATTGACAGCGACTACAGGGGAGAGGTCATGGTGGAGCTGAAGAACCTGGGAGCGCAGCCCTTCAAGGCACGCCAGGGACAGAGAATCGCTCAACTGATCGTGATGCCCCTGGCAGAGGTCGAGGTACGGGTGCTTGCGGACCTCGCTGAGACGCACCGTGGGGAGGGAGGTTTCGGGTCCACCGGTCGGTAGCAGTATCCGGGGCAAGGCAGCAATGGAAATTGAACAACACATGCAAGTATGGCCCATAGAGGCTCGGGACATCCCGGAGGCCTGGTTTCTCTGCATACGCAAGGTGCTCGAAGCCGGCTACGAATACACGATAGGCAGGGGCAGCTTTCAGGGAAACAAGAGGAAGGAGCTCGACCTGGTCGTGGTACAGATCAGGCAGCCAGGCATACGGCCGCTGGTCCCGGATGTGCCACAGGGCATATCTCCACCCACCACCATCGACTACGTCGAGTCTTACCTGCCCTACCTGATGAGTTCGTGCAAGGCGGAGAACGAGGAATACACCTACGGAGAAGACATCGAGCCTCAGCTCCCCGAGGTTATCCGCATGTACCAGGAGTCGGGGTTCAACACCAACCAGGCGTTTATGGCCATTGGCAGCCGCGAGTCGATCTACCTCTCGGACCCGCCGTGCCTGCGCGGCATACACACCAGGGTGCGCTACGGCAAGCTCCACTTCGTCGTCTACTTCAGGTCGTGGGACCTGTGGGGAGGCTTCCCCTCCAACCTGGCAGGGCTCCAGTTGATGAAAGAGTATATGGCCGGCGAGATCGGCGTGGGGGATGGGGAGCTGATATGCCTCAGCAGCGGGATGCACCTCTACGACCACACCTGGGAATGGGCGAAGATCGTGGCCCACATCAAGTAGCCGGTCCTACCGGTACAGGCGCGGCCGCCTTGTAGCTCCTTCAGACCACCCGGCCAATGCACCTGTGACCTACGGGGGACACGAATCCGGGAGCTCGATCATGTCGGGCAGAGGTCCTGCATCCATCCCCAGCTTGCTGAGTGCGCCGTCCCTGACCTTCTTCAGCAGCTTGTCCAGTTGCTCGAGCTCGGACTTGGACAGGCACGAGTTCAGCAATTCGCCTGCCTGACCGAAGGCGGCAGGAGCAGCCTGTTTCAGCTTCTCTTCCCCCTTGGGCTGCATCCTGATCCGCACTACCCTCTGGTCTCTTGGGCTCCTGGCCTTGTTGACCAGCCCGGCTCTCCACATCCTGCTGAGATGTGCCGAAGAGCTGTGCTGCTGCCGGGAAACGTTATCAGGTATGGCAAGCTTTCCCCGACAGGCGAGAATGATGAGCCGGAGGCGAAGGAAGTTGGCGATGGAGTATGCTGGGGGATTGCACGAGAGGAAGACGGCGTTTCCAGGAGATGGTCTGAAAGCAGGGTAACACGGCTGTCAATGGTGCGCTACTCGCAGGAGACAAGCCAGTTCCCGAGGGTGGAAACACGGCAAGCCATGACGCAGTTCTATGGCGGATAAATGGATGTGTAAAGAAAGCATCAGGACATTACCAGTAACGATAGGTTAATTCTGCATTTTGGTCGTGTCTTTTTCATCGGTCACCACGGCAGTCAAAGCCTACCCCAGCTCGCGACACAATCCTCAGCGCTACAGCTTCCATTAGTGGCAACAATCTTAGGCGACGGCAATACAGTGATGACGCACGTCTTAACCAGTAATCCCGGCAAAATACAGACTTAACATACAAGTCATTGGGCGAAGATGCAAGCAGAATACCTGTAGGTGGATGAGAATGGACTAGATACTGTTTCAATGCGTCTCTATTGATTTGACAAATAGCTGTTTGGGGCTTGAGAATTATGCTACAAGATACGGTGCGTCAAGTGACTGTCGTTGGTTCAGACAGTACCAAACCCACACTGCGTATGTCTTATCCTATAGGCTTTGTATGCTCGAGTAGAATCACATAACAAGGAAGCTGGACAGCCGCAAGCATCACGCAGCAATTCCCTTTGTTTCCGAGCCAGACTGTAGCTATTTGTACAGACCTGCAGAGAGAAGCAAGACAACAGGGCAAGTCTTCAGAAGAAGGAGGGTGGAGTATGGTGGATATTCTCGTTAAAGTTGACAACTATGGACTGTAGTGAAGGGAGGAACGAGAATGAGAGGAAGACTATCTACAGCAGGTATCATTTTGCTTGCCCTGCTTCTCTTGAGTGGGACGGCGGTAAGTGCGAATGCTATGCTGGCTGGCAGCAACTCGTCGGATCAAGCGCCTATCCAACCGCCTATCCCATCGTCACCTGAACGGGGTGAACCTGTTGAAGCTACCTCGTTGGAAGAGGCGGAGGCGATCATGGGAGTCGATATCCCTGTACCTGCTTATCTGCCTTCGGGGTATCAGATACAGTATATTGCAGTTGAGAGTACCCGCCTTGCACTACTGTACTCCGATGAGCCCTACATATATCCTTCTGCGGGCCAAATAGGCGATACCTGGGAGAAGGCATTTCAACGACCGGGTGGAGCTAAGCTGTTGCTTGATATCCGGATGGTGACACGCATGCCGTCCCCGGGGTGGTGGGTGGAAGTCGATCAAGGTAGAACGGATTTAAGCGGTGATGTTGTTGATCTGGGGCAGGTAAACGGGTTGCTCGTGGACCCGGCCGCCATCGAAGATGAGCAACTGCCAGATAACGTAGAACGATGGCTGCCTCCTGGGGGACTCGACGATGTATGGCAGCTCTCTTGGTGGCAAGACGGGCTAAGATACATATTGAAGGCTCCCAAGACTATGTCCAAATGGGAAGTACTGAAAATAGCGACCTCTGTTCCTAAACAGCATCAGGTAAACGAAGTCTCGCTCCTGCAAGCAGAGGCCAGTCTGGGCACAAATCTCTCTGATATTGATCTCAATGAAGGGTATGAGGTACATAGAATATTCCTATGGGATAACAGATCCGCCTATCTGCTGATTTCAGATGGGGACATAGACCTTCCAGCGGTGGACAGCGAGGCGAATACGGGTACGATGGTAGCCAAGCCAAATCAGCAAACCGGTGTGAAGATCGTCCTTACGGTGGATACCCAGACCACCCAGAGTGAATACCGGGGATATGACCTGTTCGAACTCCTTCTGGATGGTGGTGAACTAATCGATTTCAATGGCGGCAAAGTTATCTACCGCCAAATGCCTGACTATCATGAAATCGAGTGGTTCACCGAGGACCGCCACTTCAGCTTGAAAGCGGTGAAGCAGGTTCCACTTAGCGATTTTGGCACGATTTTCCGGTCGGAGGTGGGGAAATGAAGAGAACCTTTGTTTCGCTCGTGCTGATCTACGCTATTCTCCTAGTCTCGGTAGTCTCCCCTGTAGCGGCACAATTCGGGGACCGCAGTACCGAGCCGTATTGTGGGGGGGGCTATCGAACAGACTCATTCTATTTGGACAGTCGAGGGCTCCATGGTGCTCAGTATGTCTACAGTACGGACGATCAGCATGCGGGGGGCAGGCTGTTTGAGCAGTTCGTAACTTTGCAGGATGAGGGGTGGGTCGAGGGGGTAGGTTACATACCAACATATTTTGTCACGGGGGGCTACTACCAGTACTATGACAATTCCCCACTGCGCTATGTCTCGTGGAGGCTGGGCACCTCCTATATATACTACTCGACTCACGCCAACCCTACTCAGGACGACTACCAAGTTTACAACATACTGCTCATTAACGATGCCTGGTGGGTGTGGTGCGGTCAATGGCTACTCAGAACGGTAGACAATGGGTACGAGGAATGCAACGTGTCATGCGAAGTCTCCAAACGGCATCTGATGGCGACTGCTACGGAAGTTTCAAGGATCTAGATTATTGGCCGCTTGATGATAGCTGGGAAGACTGGGACCAGCTTAATCTCTGGTGCACCAACCATGTTGGTACGTACGAGGTCAGTGTCGATTGGTTCCTAACCTGGGGTTATTAGCCAACGGTCAAAGCCAGCTAGCATACGTGGGAGTCAAGCATTATGCTTGACTCCCCCTGATGGTTATTGGATGTACTATACAGGAGGACGATAGGCGCTGTATTGGAAGTAACCACACCCAATGGTACAATGAGAGGCGTAGCCACCACAAAGAAGTACATGAGCAAAGAGAGATAATCAAGATATGGCCGGAAGAACGCTCAAATTTGTATTGCTTGTCCTGGCAGTGTTTCTCTTTCCTATGGCTGTCTCATGTGGTCAGGGAGACGGGCTGGTCAACCTTACGAAGAATCCAGGCATGATGAGTCTCTGGCCCTCTTGGTCTCCTGATGGGAGCAGGATTGCCTACACGTCACACGGTATCTACACCATGGACGCGGACGGTGCCAATCAGACTAAGATCCTTGATCTCTCCTCCTGGGGAATCGGCCTGAGGTCTCCCTCTTGGTCTCCTGATGGCAACAGAATTGTCTATGCGGCGGGGGGTGGATCCGTCTTCACAGTGGACACAAATGGAGGCAATCTCACCACGGTGGTTTCCGGGACGTCGACATACTGGATGTCTGACTGGACATCCTACTCGCCTGGCGGCTCCCGGATCATGTTTGCGTCGCATCGAGGGAAGGGGTGGCAGATATTCGTGATTGATGTCGACGGCAGCAATGAGACCTGCCTGACTCCGCCGGAAGTGGACAGCGAAGGTCCTGCCTGGTCACCTGACGGTACCAGAATTGTCTTCTATTCCAACCGTGACGGGCCTACTGGAATCTACGTGATGAATGCCGACGGAAGTGGTCCCGTACGTTTGGAAGACGGTGGCGGGGGTAGTCATTCCCCTACCTGGTCTCCCGATGGAAGCAGGATTGCCTTCATATCCACCCGTGATGGGAAGACAGACATCTACATCATGGATGCCGAAGGAGGCAATGTTGCCAGGCTGACTGATAACGACTTGTTTGAGATGGCTCCCGAGTGGTCGCCCGATGGGAGGAAGATAGTCTTTGCCGGACAAGCGGAAGCTGGTGACCCCGACATCTACACCGTCGATGTACCGGACGACTTGAGGTAACAGCCCCGTCATGCGGTGACTCTTCCTATTGCGGGTGGTATGGCATTAGTGCTTATATCGGGCAGTAGTGTCATTTGAAGCTGCTTCCGATTCTGTAGGTGGGTAGAGTCCGGCTCAACCAAGAGAAAGGCTCTTTCATCGCTCCGTGTTGGTTGTGCCTGAAAACGCTATACGTGCGCAACGGGAATTGCAGCGCATCAACCCACAATAGTGAAAGAGCCAAGAGAAAACAGAGCAGCAACAACGCCATCGGGACGAAGCTCGCAGAGGAAACCCACGGCCATCGTTAGGCCATGCCCCAAATGCACCGTCTGTCCGTAGGACAGGGATGGGATAAGTGGGTTAGCACGAGCCGTACGGTTCCATTCGATCGATCCCGTTCACTACCACGCAGGCCCGGGTCCCAGCCGTGTCCTCGTGGAAACTGGAAATGGGCTCACCGCCCCTCCCGTAGCATTCCAGGGTGAGGAAAGGAAATCGACGGTTTATCAAGCATCCCGAAAGCGGCAACTCTCTCACTCGGCGAGTGCTCAAAGAACGCCTCTGGGCCAACCTGTCAGACGGCGGACTGGCCAATTCATTCCTTGACACCGAGCAGAAGGAAGTGCTATAAGATGTACTGCATATGATATCGTGACCGATATCAGTGACGATATTGGGTCTGACCCGGGTGAGAGATGTGAACAGCGTCTCAGCGGATCACAGAGAAGGCATCCTGGCTGTTCCGGAGGCGGTTCCGTCGCCTACGCCTGCTGTTGTGAACTCTGGCGGGAAGCCCGCGGCTGCCCTGACGCCGCTGACACAGTGTCACAGGCCCCCTCTTACCATAGTCCTGAGTCCTGCTTTGTGGCACAGCAGACCCAACCTGACAAGACGTGAACCTCACGGTGAGTCGCCTATCTGGCCTGGCGTCAAGGCAGACTTGCTCGCGTTGAGCAGCGCCAGCACGTCGAGCTGCGCCACGGTGGTGCCCTGCTTGTCAAGCTCCACCTCAAGCAACCTCGCCACAGCGTCCGATGCCTGCCTAAGCCGTACCCAGGTTCTCAGCGCCTCATCCTTCAGTTCCCAGTCGTACATTGCGGCCCTCCTTACTCGCTGACGCGCCGGGGCTCCTCTTGTCACCCCCAGAGTAAAACCGCGCCCAGCCAGAGTCACAGCTAAGTCAGTCCTAGTAGACCTTATACCATATCATGTCCAGCTAGCGAACCGCCGGACCGACCTTACAGGCCAGGTCCCTTCACGATCCGGAGGGTGATGCTGCTGTGGTTCCTGGTGTGCAGAGGAGCGCAGTCTCTGCCGGCTTGCGGATACATTTGCGGGGGACCTACTGGGATCCAATCGGTAATTGTGCTGTTGCTGTGAACACCCCTGCCGTGGGACAGGACCCCGCCCCTGACCTACGGGCATTTCCTCGAGGGAGCAGGACGCCTTTCCCTGTCATCCTGAATCCCACAGTCGGGACGAAGGATCTACGCGCATCCCCTCCTGGCAACAACGGCACCCACGGCACCCCTGTTTCGAATTTGGATCATTGTGATTTGTTTAGGATTTCGTGCTTAGGATTTGGGATTTGCCTGTGATTGAGAGGGCAGGGCAGTATCCCTACCCGTGGCCCAGGTGACACATGTCGTTGAACAGAAGCAAACAGCTTGTATCAGGTGACAAGTCCAGGGCACTCACGGAGCCGGGCTCCAGCCTCATTCGGGCGGTGTTAGCCAACTCGATTCCCAACGCCCGGCAGATCACGGCCAGTATGGGGAAGAAATGAGCCACGACGACAACCCTTTGCTCAGCGTGTTTCGAGAGTATCCCCTCTATCTCAGCCCAGGCCCTCCGCTGGACCTCCTCGAGGGACTCGCCGCCGGGCAGCGGGACATGGAGCTTGCCGTCTCTCCATGCCCTCCAGAACCCCTTATGCTCTTCACCCATGTCATCAGCACACAGCCCTTCCAGTTCCCCAGGGGCAATCTCCACATCCAGCCCCGATGCCCTGCCAATCAGCCACGCAGTATCGAGGGCGCGCTTCAAGGGACTCGAATAGAGGGCGTCAAGCCCGCGTCCTGCGGCCCAGCCGGCTACCCGCGCTGCCTGTTCCTCACCGACGGCGCTCAGTTCTGTCTCGCTGCGGCAGCCCTGAATAGTGCGGCTCCGGTTCCAGGCAGTCTCACCGTGTCTTACCAGGATCAGTTCCACGCTACTTCCTGGCCAGGACGAGCGCTGTCCGGTGGATTGAGACGGGATACGTGGGAAACCCAAGCGCCACCGATACCTGTTCCGGCCTTCCCGTACCCTGGGAATCGCAGCGCAGCCGCATGCCGAGCGTGGCATATGGCCCATTATGGTCGAGCAGCCAGACGTCGCTGACCAGGGGCCTCAGATCGTACTGACGGGGCCCCGTGTCCCTCATATGCTGCCAGGGCAGCGTGTCGGCCTGCAGCAGCTCCTCTATGGCAGAGCCAATCTTGGCCTCGGTATCGGCGGTCTCCACAACTACCCGATATTCGGCATAGCGGACCTGGGACTGGAGCGAGGCCCCCGCCAGTGACGCCTCCTCAATCTCGACCAGGTCGATTCCGCGGGGCAACCGGGGTACCAGGGACTTCATGGCAAAGTGTGGAGACACCGGTTTCCACAGGGTGATGTCCATCAGCTCGGCCTCGCTGGTGACGCCGATAGGAAGAG
>Ga0180431_10000964_pt1 | contig 40413 bp, 34 predicted proteins | sample SS_ome_11_FD_132459 | JGI IMG/M metagenome (GOLD analysis project Ga0180431, IMG submission 132459) | Hypersaline lake sediment archaeal communities from the Salton Sea, California, USA - SS_1_MS_1 metaG | ecosystem: Environmental > Aquatic > Non-marine Saline and Alkaline > Hypersaline >... | reverse complement strand
GGTACCACGGCATGGCGCCCATCATCAGTCAACTTGTGCTGGACCGCCTTATCAGGGCCGTGGCCGTCCCCCAGCTTGAGACCTTTCAGGCAGGCATCACCTTTGCAAAGACTGAAGGATTCATCAGCGCCCCGGAAACGGACCATGCCATCGCTGTTGTAATCAGGGAGGCTCTCAAGGCAAAAGAAGAGGGGAAAGAAAAGATCATCCTCTTCAATTGGAGTGGACACGGGCTGGTGGACATGGCCGCTTACGAGGCCTACCTCTCGGGTAAACTTCAGGACCATGCCCTGGCCGACGAGGAAATTCAAAGGGCATTGAAGGAAATTGAGCCCCTCCCCAAGCCCAAGCAGTACACGGGCTGATTTTCAACACAAGGAGGATCTGCTGGCTGAACCCTTCCGGAGACCCGAAAGGTCTCCGGAAACCTTTTTGGCAAATTATCTCATGAAGAGGACAAGCATACCCCCCGGGGATGATTTTGAGATCCGCTGTCCCAGGCTGGGACATCAGGTCTCTTTTTCCTATTGCCGTTCAGAAAACAACGGGCTCCCATGCTTCAAGACCCTGGACTGCTGGTATGAACATTTTTTGGTGGAAGAATTCTTAAAAGAAGAACTCACGCCCGAACAGTGGAACCGCGTCTTTGGAAATCCTCCCAAGCCCAAAATGCTCTCTTTGGTGGAACTTATTGAGGAGGCCAAAAGGAGAAACAAAGAGGAGTCATGATCCACAAGGATATATTCCTGGGAAACGGGGCCGTGGCACTGGGCCTCCTGGAGGCGGGGTGTCAAATGGTGACGTCTTATCCGGGAACCCCCAGTTCGGAAATCTTACCCGAAGTCGTTCACCTGGTGAAGTCCGAGGGCCTCAAAACTTACGTAGAATGGTCGACCAATGAAAAGGTGGCCCTGGACAATGCCTTCGCAGCCGCCATCTCCGGGAAGAGGGCGGCCTGTTGCATGAAGCAGGTGGGGCTCAATGTGGCGGCCGACTCCCTTATGAGTGCGGCCTATATGGGCACCAGGGGGGGGCTTGTGATTATTTCTTGCGATGATCCCGGTCCTCATTCCTCTCAAACGGAACAGGACACCCGGCTCATGGCCAGACTTGCGAAGGTGCCCGTCCTGGATCCAAGCAACCCGGAAGAAGCGCGCAGAATGGCCGGCTTGGCCTTAGAGATTTCAGAGGAGTTCAGAATTCCCGTCATTCTGAGACCCGCCATCCGGGTGTGTCATGCCCGTCAAAGCCTCTCCTGGGGGCCCCTGAAGACCAACCCGACAAAGGCCGCTTTTCAAAAGGAACCCCTTAGGTGGGCGGCCACCCCCAAATTCCGCTACGTGCTCCACGGGGAACTAAACAACAAGCTGGAACAAATCAGCGGCAGGTTTGAGACCTTGGAGTCCCATAACAGGCATAATCTGATCCCGGGCAAGACTTATCCCCTCGGCGTCATCGCAGGGGGTGTCCCCTATGCGGTCCTAAGAGATATACTTGACGAGGAAAAAAGAGGGGATATCCCCGTGCTCAAGATCGGGACCCCGTTCCCTTTTCCCGAGAATCTGGCCAGGGATTTTATGTCCTCGTGTAGCAAAGTCCTTGTCCTTGAAGAGACGGACACGGTCATTGAATACTTCCTGCGGGACGAATACAAGACCCTAGGTCGACTCTCCAGGCATGTCCCCTCAGCCGGTGAGCTGTTGCCCCAGGTGGTTTACGCCACCCTTCAGGAGGTCATGCAAGAAGTGGGCCTGCCGCCCATGAGCCACAGGCCGAATCAGGACGCCTGGGACTTGGTAAAGACCCTGGAATTACCGCTACGCAGGCCCACCCTCTGTCCGGGATGCCCGCACAGGGCCGCCTTTTTTGCTATCCGCAAGGGGAGGTCCAAGGCCATCTTCACCTCGGATATCGGGTGCTACACCCTGGGACTGAATCAGGGCGCTGTAGACACCTGCCTGGACATGGGCGCCGCCATAACCATGGCCTCGGGATTCTACCACACTTTTGCCCAAGACGAGACCCAACAGGCTGTCATTGCCACTATAGGAGACTCAACCTTCTTTCATTCCGGCACTGCGGGCCTTCTAAACGCGGTTTACAATGATGCCCGATTTATCCTGGTTATCCTGGACAACGGGACTACAGCCATGACCGGCATGCAGCCCACCCCCGCCCTTGGCGTGCGGGCGGACGGGAGTCAAGGGAAGGCCATTCCGCTTGAAAGGGTCGTGCAGGGTTGTGGCATCGATTTTCTCGAAGTGGTTGATCCTTATGATATCCATGCCATGAGCGAGCATCTCAAAAAGGCCACGGCCTACGTGAACGATCGCCGGGGCGGCATTGCCGTGATCATAGCGCGCCACCCTTGTGTGATTGCATACGGGGACAAAGCCATCCCCGAAAAGAAAAAGGTGATGGTGACGGATGATTGCGAGGAATGCAACCTCTGTCTGGAACGCTTCGGGTGTCCGGCCTTGTATAAAGATGAGGCGCTGGGAAGGGTCGCCGTAGACCAGGCCCTGTGCAATGGATGCGGGGTCTGTCTCCAGGTCTGTCCCAAGGGGGCTATCATAGCCGTCTAATTTTACACAAAGCGGGGAAAAGAGGAATTCATGGATGTGGTCAATATCGTCTTGAGCGGTTTGGGTGGGCAGGGCATTTTGTTTATGACCAGGGTCCTGGCCCAGGCGGGGCTCAACAAAGGCTTTGAGATCATGGGGGCCGAGACCCATGGTATGGCCCAGCGGGGGGGGTCTGTGGTTTCCCACCTCAGGCTGGGTAAGGTGGAAAGCAGCCTGGTAGGTCCGGGAAAGGCCCATTTTCTCCTCGCCCTTGAAGAAAACGAGGCCTACCGAAACCTCCCATTTTTGAGAAAGGCGGCCGGCCTTTATGCCAATGTATCCAAAGCACCCTTTCCCTGCGAGAAGGTCCGCAATTATTTAGACAGCATGAGGATCAGGTGCCGCTCCCTGCCGGCCGGGGAATTGGTCATGGAACTCAAGGCCCCCATGGCACTGAACCTGGCCCTCTTGGGGTTCTTTTCGGCCTTTCATGAGGGGCCCATCACCCACGCCGAGTTAAGAGATACGGTAGAACAGGTCAGTCCGGACAGGTTTAAGGCCCTCAACCTAAAGGTGTTTGATGCCGGATACCAGAGGGGGATCCAAGAAGAGGCATAAAGAAGGGGCCGATCAAAAACCGGTTTGGGGCCGTGCGGCAGGTCTGGTTCTCGCAGCGGGTGCCGCCACCAGGATGGGGACCTTGAAGCAACTGCTTCCCTTCCGGAACCGACCCCTCCTGGAGGTCATCCTCCGGGAGACCCTGGACTCCCACCTAAACAAAGTCATTCTGGTCTTGGGCCATGAGGCCTCCGTCATAGAGAACTCTCTCACCCCTATCCTGAGGCACCCGAAGCTAAAGGTGATTGAGAACAGAGGCTACAGGGAGGGCGTCAGTTCTTCCATTATCACCGGACTCTCCCAGGTGGAGGAAGAAGTTGATCATGTCATGATCCTTCTAGCCGACATGCCCCTAATCAGCGCCAGAGTCATTGACTTTCTGCTCCAAAAATACCTCCATTCGGGCCTGCCCCTCGGGGCCATAAGCCTCCATGGCAAACGTTCTCACCCGGTTATCTTCAGCCGCAGCCTTTACCCTGAACTCCATAAGCTCACCGGTGATACAGGGGCCAAGGCCCTGTTCCAGAAGTACAAAGAGAGGGTCTGCTTGGCAGAACCGGACTTTTTTTATGAGGACAAGGACGTGGACACCATGGAGGATTATCTGGAATTCAAAGGGCCTTAAAAAGGCCCGCACTCCGATTGGGCATGGGACTTCCCCTGCGGGCTCTCATCCCTTTCGGGCAGGAACTCCAGGATTTTGTTCTGTGTCAGGGTTTCCAATTCTGTGATCAGCTCACGGCAGGGAAGCACATTGAAACGGCTGTGCGCCGAGATGGTGACCTCCTTTCCCTGGCACATACCCACCTTGAAAAGAAGTCTGCACTCTCCTGGATACCTGAATACGGTCTCCTGTATGTCCTCTAGCAGTTCAAAGGACATGGTTTCTTCACTTAACCTGAGTGCAATAGCCGCCACGGCCTTTTGCCGTAGTTCATCCATGGTGATGACCTCTTGGGCAATGATCTTGGCGGAGTTCTCCGCGGTTTCCACACTGCCGGTGATAAGGATGGGGTCGTCTCCCTTGAGAAAAGGGGAAGACCGGTCAAATACATCCGGGAAAAGAACCACCTCGGTCGATCCGGTCATATCCTCAAAATTCATTATGGCCATCTTGTCGCCCCGTTTGGTCCGTTTCAGTTTCAGGCTCTCTACAACACCGGCCACCTTTACCTGACTTCGATCCTTCTGACTCGGAAGGTCCTGAATCGTGCATGAGGCGAACCTTTGAATCTCCTCGCTGTAACCATCCAGGGGATGTCCCGTAATATAAAAACCCAGGGTCTCCTTTTCCCTCCTCAACCGATCCTTTTCTTCCCATTCCTCGTCATCGGATTCCTCAAAAAGTCCGGGGGAGCCGCCGAGATCAGGACTCAGGGAGCCGAACATATTGAGCTGATTCGGATCCTGGTTCGACCCGCTAAATCTGAGCACATCGTCGAGGGCCTTAAAAAGCCGGGACCGGTAAACACCGGTGAAATCAAAGGCCCCACACTGGATAAGCCCCTCCAGGACCCTCTTGTTGACTTTGGACCCATCCACCCTACTGCAGAATTCCATCAAGTTTCGAAAGGGACCTTTATCACTGCGTTCTTCAATGATGGATTCCACGGCCTTAAGTCCCACATTCTTGACCGCGGCAAGGCCGAAGCGGATCTTGCCGCCTATGACAGAGAAGTCGGCCCGGCTTTCATTGATATCAGGAGGCAAGATCTCAATACCCATACCCCGGCATTCCGCGATGTTCTTGATGGTCTTGTCCTGATTGCCCATGTCCGAGGTCAACAGGGCCGCCATAAACTGGACCGGGTAGTGAGCTTTCAAGTAAGCCGTTTGGTAGGCGATCATGGCATAGGCGGCAGAATGGGACTTGTTAAACCCGTAGCCCCCGAACTTCTCCATGAGTTCAAAGAGCTTACGGGCCATTTCCGGCTCCACATTGTTTTCCGTAGCCCCCTTAATGAATCTGGCATTCTGCTTCGCCAGCATGTTCGGCTTTTTCTTGGCCACCGCTTTCCTGAGTTCATCTGCTTCGGCCATGGAATACTTGGCCAGCACCTGGGCGATTTTCATCACCTGTTCCTGGTAAAGGATGACCCCATAGGTCTCTTTCAATATGGGTTCAAGTTCAGGGAGGAAATAGGTGATCTTGCCTTTTCCATGTTTTCCGTTGACAAAGTCATTCACCATGTTACTGCCCAGGGGTCCCGGCCTGTAAAGGGCGACCAGGGCGATCATGTCTTCGAAGACCTCCGGCTTGAGCCTTCGCAGGAGTTCTTTCATGCCGGAGCTCTCCAACTGAAAGACTCCGGTTGTCCTCCCTTCGCTGACCAACTGATAAGTGGCCTCGTCATTCAGGCTGATCTTATCAATATCCACTTTTTGTCCCGTGGTTTCTTCAACAAGCCTGAGGGCCTTTTTGATCACGGTCAGTGTCCTGAGACCGAGGAAATCAAATTTTATAAGACCCAGTTGCTCGATACGATCCATGGTGTACTGGGTCATCACCTCGTCCCTGGATCCCTTGAACAAGGGAAGGTAATCCACCAGCGGTCTATCCGCAATGACCACCCCACACGCATGGGTGGAGGCATGCCTCGCCAGGCCCTCCAGGGCCCTGGATATCCTGAGCAGCCTCTGTGCTTCGCCCCTTCCTTCTGAGAGTCTTTTCAAATCCGGTTCTTCCTCAATGGCCTTTTCAAGGGTAACCCCGGGCCTTTCAGGAACCAGCTTGGCGATCCGGTCCACTTCACTGAGAGGGATATTAAGGCTGCGACCGACATCTCTGATGACGGCCCTGGCTTTCATGGTTCCAAAGGTGATGATCTGTCCCACATTCTGTCGGCCGTACTTACCGGCCACATATCGAATCACCTCATCTCTGCCCTCCATGCAAAAGTCAATGTCTATATCAGGCATGCTTATCCGGGCCGGGTTGAGAAATCTCTCAAAGAGGAGACCATACTTGATAGGATCAATATTGGTGATGTTGAGAGAATAGGCCACCAGGGATCCGGCCGCCGAACCGCGTCCAGGACCCACCGGGATATCATGGGACCTTGCATAGTCGATGAAATCCGCCACGATGAGGAAATACCCGGCAAAACCCATTTCCTTAATGGTTTTGAGCTCAAAAGCAAGGCGGGCTCCATACACCTCCTTTACCTCGTCAGAAAGTGAGCCTTCATCCTCTGCCTTTTGTTCGAGCCTCCCCTTAAGTCCGGCCTCCGCCTCCTCCACGAGGAGCTCGTTCAGGCTCTTCTGCCCGGGCACCTGGAATACAGGGTACTTATATTGCCCGAAGGGCATCTCATAATTGCACAGGCCTGAGATCAGGCCGGTGTTGTCAAGGGCCATGCTATAACCCTTGAGGGCCTCCTCCATCTCGGAGCGGGCTTTGAAATAGAATTGATCATTGGAGAATTTGAGCCTGTTTTCCTCGTCAACGGTCTTTCCGGTCTGCACACAGAGGAGCACATCATGGGCTTCCGCGTCTTCCCGATTCAGATAATGACAATCATTGGTGGCCACCATGGGAAGGGAGAGCTCCTGGGACAGGGCACCCAGAACCTGGTTGACTTTTACCTGTTCCGGAAGGGTATTAGCCTGGATTTCCAGGAAAAACCGGTCGTGGTCGAAGATAGAGGCGAGCTCCTGAGCCTTCTTCTTGGCCTCCTCCACACGCCCCCGGTTGATCAGGTAGGGGATATGACCCTTCAGGCAGGCCGAAAGGGCCACCAGCCCTTGATTATGCGCTTTCAAGAGGCCCATATCCACGCGGGGGTGATAGTAGAAACCCTCCAAGTGGCCTATAGTAACGAGCCGGCTCAGGTTCCTGTATCCCAGTTCGTTCATCACCAGAAGAACGAGATGGTAGGCGTTGGGGCGTCCGTCCCTTGAGGGGCTACGCTCTCTGCGGTCGCCGGGTGCCACATAGATTTCGCACCCAATGATGGGCTTGATACCGGCCTTGGCCGCCTTATCGTAGAATTCCACGGCCCCGAACATGTTGCCGTGGTCCGTAACGGCAACTGCATCCATGCCCAGCTTGTCGGCCTTGTCCAACATCTTTCCAATACGAATCGCCCCATCTAAGAGGCTGTATTCTGTATGCACATGGAGGTGAACAAAGGATGAGTGATCAGCCACGGTACCCTCAGTTCTTTCTTCATTCCCGAAATTCAAGATGTTGGGTAGTACACCCCATAAAATGCGGGAACAAAGGGTTTGAAGATTCACGCCCTGGATTGCAAAAAAGAGCCGTTTGTAAGGGGAAACGTTTATTGTACCATCGGGGTAATGTATGATACGGTAAATGGTCAAGTTCATCAAGTGGGATTTCAGGTCCAATCTTCGAGCAATAGTCTTTCCATGGCCCATACTCCAGAATTTCCCTTGAATTTTGGGCCCTTGTCTTACCATAAGACGCCGAGGCCCATTTTAAGCGGCACGCAGGGCCTTCTGGCCGGCCCTGCTTGTCAACCCCTGTCTTAAGGGCCAATGGGCCCAGGGAAGGGATCCATGAATACAGAGCAATATAAGGTCTTAAAGAACAGGGAGGACAGGCTGAAGGCCCAAAACCAGGCCCTCAGGGATAAACTGGCGGCCGCCAGGACGGAAGCACAAAGGCTTCGAAGGGACCTCAAAGAAAGCCAAAGCTTGCTCAAAGACGTGCCTGGAGCCCTGGTGCTCATCCAGCAGGACAATATCGTCGCCTATGTTAATGAGACCCCTTTAGAAAAGCTGGGGTATACGCGAGAGGAGGTAATGGGCAGAGAATTCATCGATTTCGTGCACCCCGACTACAGGGCCAATGTCCGCCGGGTCCATCAAAAAAGGTTGTCAGGAAAGGTGGTCGGCAGTCAGTATGAAACCTACCTTCTGAAGAAAGACGGGCAGCCCCTGTACTGCGAGGTCCATGTAAAGAAGACCAGGTATAAGGGCCGCAGGGGCTTTCTGGTCAATATTATCAGCCGGGAGGATAAAAAGGTCCGGGAAAAGGAAACCATCCAATCCCAAAAACAGGAGGCCTTACACTGCATGGCCTCGGGGATTAAAGTGCGGCTCCAAGAGGTCACCGACCTTCTGGGGGAATGCACCGAGGGGATTCAGGACGTGATGGCCGACGAGAAGCTCAGCCGATTCCTCGAAAAGGCCCAGGCCGCTGCAGCCCTCGGTACCCATCTGAGTCAACAAATGGATTGTCTTACAAGGATGGAAAACAGTAAGAGCGACCTGGTCCTGGTGGATTTGAAAAGACTCGTCCAAGAGGCCGTCGCCATAAGCAGATCCAAATGGCAAGGACATGATCATGGCAAGGAGATCCATGTCAAGACTTATCTCAGGACCCTTTCGCCCGTGGAGGGCCACCCCAGGGAGTTGCTCGATGTGTTGGTTAGCATGATCATGAACGGTGCGGATGCCTTGCCAGGAGGTGGAGAAATCCACATCACCACAGAGGAAAATTCAGGTTTCGCCAATGTTTACATCCAGGACGACGGGGTGGGCATCCCCCAAGCCATCCGGGCGAAGATATTTGATCCCTTTTTCACCACAAAAAAGGGGATGGATGGGGGAGTGGGGCTGAGCACGGCCTATGCGGTCATGAAGCGACACAGGGGGGACATAGAGGTCATCACCCACAAGGGGCAGGGCACCACCTTTGTTCTAAAGCTTCCCTTGGTCCAGATGCGATCGAAGCGGCGTCGCAAGGACCAACACACCGGACTTAAAGACGCCCACATCCTGCTTATATCAGATGAAGGGGTGGTCAGGGATCTCCTGTCCCAGTTGCTGGCGGGGAAAGGGTGTAAGGTCACGGATGTCTCCAGTGGGACTGAAGTACTCAGGGCCATGAAGAAAATCTCCTTCCACCTCATTCTGGCGGACCTGGCTACACCCTACTTCCAATACTCAAGAGTACTCCGGAAGATAAAAGAAATGCGGCCCGGTTTGCCGGTGGTCCTCATCAATGCCCAGGAAAAAGGCAAGACCCCAGAAAAATTGAGATCGGTAGGGGCGGACCTGATCATTGAACGGCCCCTGGACATGGATCGGATTCCGGCCCTTGTCTCCCGGGCCATAACCGCTGGAAGGGATGGGCGTTGAAGGACGGCGGTTCAATCCATGATGTGCCCCTTGCCGAGAGGATGAGACCCCGCGTCTTAGAAGAGGTGGTGGGCCAGGAACACCTCTTGGGCCCTGAACATCTCCTTGCCAGGGCCTTGCGGAGGGGGCACATCTTTTCGGTCATCTTTTGGGGGCCGCCCGGTTCCGGGAAAACCACGCTGGCCAAACTCATCGCCCACTATACCAACCTGCCCTTCCATGCCTTCTCCGCGGTCACATCAGGGGTCAAAGATCTCAGGCAGCTCGTTGATACGGCCCAGGCATCCAAACTAAACACGGGTAAGCCGACCCTCCTATTTGTGGATGAGATCCATCGATTCAACAAACTCCAGCAGGATGCGTTTTTGCCCCATGTGGAGAAAGGGCTTATCATCCTCCTGGGGGCCACGACCCAGAATCCCTCTTTTGAAGTCATCCCCCCTCTCTTATCCAGGACCCGGGTCATGGTCCTCCATCCTTTGGGGGGGAACGCTCTGGAAACACTCCTGCTCCGGGCCGTAAGGGACGAGGAGCGAGGCCTGGGCAAGTTCAACATTGACATCACACCGGATGGACTCCACCACCTGGTGGATATCTCCCGGGGAGACGCCCGGGTTGCCCTTAACAATCTGGAGGCGGTGGTCCACCACGCCCTGGACCACCAAGGGGAGGCAAATGTTCTCGTGGACCTTGAGATCATTGAACAGGCCCTTTCTCGGAAGGCCCTGCCCTATGACAAGGACGGAGAGGAGCATTACAACCTGATATCCGCATTTCACAAGAGCCTTAGAGGCAGCGATCCTCAGGCCTCATTGTACTGGCTCTATCGAATGCTGGAGGCGGGGGAGGACCCGTTGTTCATTGGCCGGAGAATGATCCGGTTCGCCTCCGAGGATGTGGGACTGGCCGACCCGGGGGCACTCCAAGTCGCCCTGGCCGCATTTGATTCCTGGCAAAAGGTGGGCCCCCCGGAGGCGGAACTGGCCCTGGCCCAGGCCGCCGTGTATCTGGCCCATGCCCCCAAAAGCAACGCCCTCTATCTTGCCGAAAAATCCGTAAAGGAGGAAATTGAGCACTCAGGACCCCGGCCGGTCCCCCTCCATATCCGAAACGCCCCTACCGCCCTCATGAAAAAAATGGGGTACAGCCGGGGATATCGATACCCCCATAATTATCCCGGGGCCTGGGTTCAACAAGAATATCTGCCCAAGGGCCTCAAAAACCGGGTGTTTTACAAGCCCACCAACCGGGGGTTTGAAGATAAGATCCGCAAAAGAGGCCCTACCGGAGGAAAACCCTCCCCCCTCAAGAAAAGGGAATGATGTCCTGAGCTATTTCCACGCCATGACGACCTCATCCACGGATTTCCTGCCTGTCTGCCTCCAATTCTCCGCGGGGTGGCCCAGGGCCAGCACCGCCATGAGTTCACAACTCTCAGGCGCCTCCAAGACCTTTAACCGTCCCTGGAAGGGCTTACGGCCTGGCAGGACCCCGGCTTTTCGGGCCGTGGCCGATTACAAAGGCGGTGCCCACCGATTTGTAGACCCGTCGTATGACCAGCAATCTTTTAGGGCTTTTCTGGAAGAATACTGAGGGTTCTCCGCCCACAAGAGCATCTGCTTATGGGCTTCATTCAATCGCTTAAACTTGTCTTCATCCCCTCCCATGTCAGGATGATGAAGCTTGGCCAACCTCTTATAAGCAGACTTGATCTTGCCCAGGCACCTCACAGGGGACAAATCCTCCCGGTTCAAATTGAGAACCTTCAGACAGTCTTTTTCCTGTTTCGACAGTCTGGGACGGGCCCTCGTGTTCGGCTTGATGCTTAAAGGATCAATGCCCTTCTTATGGTTTCTCTCGAGCAGAAAAAAGGAAGCATAACTCTTGGAATTGCGGTTATCCACCAGGTGATACCATTCTCTCCCCGACTGAAGGATAAGGTTCTTTAGGTCCTCAGCCGGTTTGGTACGGGGCCTTCTCCTGTGGCTAAACCTCGAGATTTCCTTGGACCACGCCGGTAGGATATCCAAGATGACCCGATCGCGGGTGAAATAGAATGCGGCATATCTTGCATTAAAGGTCTTGAGCAAGCCCTTGGAAAGGGAAAGTACCCAGTTTATCTGCTGCCGGCATTGGTTTGAACAGTAGCGCCTGCCGGGCTTAATCCTTTCCTTTCCGCACGCAATACACCGCGTGACCTTTGTCGACCTCGGTGGGGCTGTGAGCTTACGGCTCCGGCTATGTTCTGTTATTGTTTCCATACAATTCACTTATGGGCCCAAGGCTGTCATGGGTCAAGGTAAGCCCTACCTTACTTAGAAACCGGGGTGAAAATCAAGAAAATCCCGTCACGGGAGGCCTGGAGCCCTACAGCTCCTCCGGAGTAAAAGAGATCACGGAGTCAATCGTTGTAAGGTTCGTAAAGATCATAGCCAATCTGTCCACGCCAAGGGCCGTACCCGCAGCCTCTGGCATGGTTTCAAGGGCTCTCAGAAATTTCTCCGGCATGGGATAGACGGATTTGCCCATGGCCTGGCGTCTTATACAATCTTGGTCGAACCTTTCCCGTTGTTCGCGGGCATCGTTGAGTTCGGAAAAGCCATTGGCCAGTTCAATACCGCCCAGATACATCTCAAAACGTTCTGAAAGTCCGGGATTATCCGGCTTCAGCCGCGAGAGAGCCGCGAGTGAGGCCGGATAGTCGCAGAGAAAGGTGGGCTTTGACCAGCCGAGATGGGGTTCAATCTGCTTTACCATGACCTCATCAAAGCAACCCGACTCACAGGCCCTTTCAAGGGACAGGGGGGCATAACGATTAAAGGCTTCACCCACGGAAATTTTCTGCCAGGGAGCCCTCAGGTCGATGGATCGGTCCTGGTAACAGAGTTTTTCCCCCACACCCAGATTCTTGGAGATCTCCAGGATCAGGGCCTCGCACTGCTCCATGAGCCGGGTATAATCTGCTCCCACCCTGTACCATTCCAGGAGGGTAAACTCAGGCAGGTGCCAATCCCCTCTCTCCCCGGCCCGAAAGCACTTGTCTATCTGAAATATCTTAGAATACCCTGCGGAAAGGAGGCGCTTCATGCAGAGTTCAGGGGAAGTGTGAAGATACCGGGGGCCGACGGCAATGGCATCGATATGGACTTCAGGGGGTGGGGCCGGTATGAGCAGGGGCGTTTCCACCTCCAGATAGCCCCGGTTTATGAAGAACCGCCTCAGGGCCTGAACCATCCGAGCGCGTATCTCCAGGTGGGGTCGTTTTGCCGCCAGTTGCTTCTGTTCCGCCAGGAACGATCTATTCTTTGACCCGGGTAACATACTCCCCGGTTCTCGTATCCACGGTGATCTTATCCCCTTCTTGGATAAAGGGGGGCACTCTCAAGACGTAGCCGGTTTCCAAAGTCACCGGCTTGGTGTCACCGGCAACGGAATCCCCTTTGACCCAGGGATCGGCCTCTGTAATAGTCAAATCAACAAAGTTCGGCAATGTGATGCCTATAGGCTTTTGCTCAAAAAAGAGGATTTCCACGTCCAGATTGTCGGTAAGGTAATGCCTGGCATCGCCCACCTGGTCAGCCAGGAGGAAGCTCTGCTCGTAAGTCTCCACATCCATGAAGCAGTATTCCCTGTCCTGGTTGTAAAGGTACTGCATGGTACGCTCTTCCAGGGCCGCCGGTTCAAAGCTGTCACCCGAGCGGTAAGTGCGGTCCAAAATGACCCCGGTGATCATGTTTCGCAGCTTACATCGGTAAAGGGCCTGCCCCTTCCCCGGCTTTGAGAACTGAAACTCGGTAATAATATAGGGTTCATTGTCAATCTGTATTTTTAAACCCTTTCTTAAATCGCTGGCATTGTACATCCTGGCTTCCCTTGCTGCAGGGCGCCGCCTCTTGCAGCCTGCACCCTTCCCGAAGTTCGGGGACCGGACACCCCTCTGCAAAAAGCCTGGCATGTCCGGGCTGACCCATTTGTAAAATTCAGCACATATAAAGAAAAAGATCCCGGGTCAAGAAAAAAACCTCCGGAGAAAACACTTGAGATCCGAAGGAAGAACATTTATAGTAAAATATTGAATGATAGTTCATTCACAAGTCTCACAAGGTCCCGGGGGAAGTGGTCTTTCTGGAGGGGCTCCCCAAATCGTTGATCGGAAAGGTGATGCGACGGCAGCTCATGGAGGCCGACCCCATTTACCAAGCCTACCAACCAGGAGAGAAGCACCGCACAGGCGGAACCGCGGCTTTCCGGGCAGGCCTTATAGCAGGCAAACCAAAAGCTTTAAACCTCCATGGAGAAAAGACCATGAATACGAAACAGGCCATCCTGGCCTTTTCACAAAGCGAAAAAATTAAGTCAGGCCTCATCTGGATCTCCCAACTCCTTGAACCGTGCAAGGGCCTCACCGGGCCCCAAAGGGCAGGTGCCGAAGAGATGGTTCGACTCTTACTCAATATGGTGCTCCAGGAAGTCCGCCTCGCCCATAAGGTGGAAGCGGACCCCCTGTGGGAGGAGGTAGAAAAGCGCATTGATCAGGCCCTGGTCATGATTCATTCCGGCGTGGCCCCTGATGCGGTGACCCATCTGACCCAGGCCCTGAGCCAAGTCACCGGTCTCGGCCATCGGGCCATGTCCTCTTTAAAGAAACAAAACATGCTATAAGGCAGGCCTTTGAGTCCTCCTCTCGTGACGGTGGTCATGCCCTTTTCGCCCTTCGAGGCCCATACACGGTTTGACTGGGGCGGCCTTTTGCGCCCTTTACCGGGTCCGAACCCAGGTGCTTAAGGTCTTGATTCATGAGTCATTTCAGAGTAGCCTATAAAGCATCCAGAGGCCCAGGCGGCGCGGCTTGTGAAGGGTTTCTGGAGGGGCCGGGGCTTCCCATGGGGGTCAACACCGGTCGGTAATGTGGGCCAAGGCCCGGCGAGCTTTGAGAGACAGTGGACCAGAATATCCTAAAAGAGCTCCTTCTTCGCTTGAGAGAAGGGAAAATATCGATTGACGAATGCCTGGAAAGGCTGAGGACACTTCCCTTTGAAGATCTCGGCTTTGCCTGCATTGATCATCACCGCGGCCTCAGAAGGGGCCTTTCCGAGGTTATCTTCGGTGAAGGCAAAGGGGCCGATGAAATCCTGGGTATCATGGAAGGGATGATAGCGCAGGAGGAGGAGGTCCTGATAACCCGCCTCTCCCCAGACAAGGCTGCGGTCATTTGCGCTCGATTCCCGGACAGCGAATACCATGAAAAGGCCAGGGTCCTCACCCTCATGAGGCGGCCCCAGGTGGTTTCAGGCAAGGGCACCATTCTGGTTATGAGTGCGGGTACATCAGATATTCCCGTAGCCGAGGAAGCGGCCCTCACGGCCCGGTTCATGGGCAACGACGTAGACACCATCTATGACGTGGGCGTCTCAGGCCTCCACAGGATGCTCGCCCATCGAGATAGGATCATGAAGGCCTCCGTCATTGTGGTGGTGGCGGGCATGGAGGGGGCCCTCCCCAGCGTGGTCAGCGGTCTCGTCGACAAACCCGTGATCGCCGTTCCCACCAGTGTGGGCTACGGCGCCAATTTTCAGGGGATTGCCCCTTTGCTGGGCATGCTTAATTCATGCGCCTCCGGGGTGACCGTCGTTAATATCGACAACGGCTTCGGAGCAGGCTATGCGGCGAGCATCATAAACAGGGCCTAAGAGAGGGGCGGCAACCTCCCTGTCAGCCTTGAGGGGGAGGCTCAGGGGTCAGGCGATATCTTTGGCGAAGGGCCATGGTCCTGTTTTTCAACCTGGTGAGTTGCCTTTTCCGGGAATCATCCCAGCAGGGCAAAAGGGTGTTATTATGAAACAGGGGCTCCGCGCCGATATCATAGAGGGAGTGGGCACGGGCCGTCTCCCAGAGTGCCGTGTGGGGTATAGGAGAGTACTCGGAGAGGTAAGGGACGGCACCCACCCTGGCCACGAATTCAATGGTTTCCTCGACGGAATCCACGCTTTGACCCGGCAATCCGATGAGAATATAGGCCCCAATGTCCGGCGACGTGTATCCTGCCTCAAGCAAGGCTCCCACAGCCCTCTCAAAATCCCCTTTGCTCAGCTTTTGGTCCCACTCACGAAAACAGGAAAAATCCGCGCTTTCGAGTCCAAGTCTGATGGTCTTAAAACCGGCCCGGTACATGAGGCGTGCCCTCTGCCGGTCCACTTCTCTGGCGTGAATGGCATTCGGCGTATGGAACCGGATTCCTAGATGCAGTCTTTCCAGGGAGCTGAGGAGAACACCCAAGTGGTCCTCGAAGGACACCAGAAGCGCATCATCGTAAAAAGCGAAATCCCTGACTCCAAAGTCCTTATGCCAGTAGATGATTTCATCCAGGACCTCCTTCGGGTCCCTTCGGGTGAAAAAGGCATTCAGGAAGTGGCTGGCACAATACTGACAGCGATAGGGACAACCCCCGGAGGTAAGGAGACACACATAGTCTATCCCATGGAGGAGGTCAAAGGCAGGGTAAGGCTTGAAAGTGGATGGTGGAACGCCGTCGGGAGGGTGGATTCCGTATTCACCCAGGACCCTCAACACGGAGGCCGGATCGCTAATCATCACCACTTTGTCCGCCCCGCTGTGTTTGAGGGCATGCTCATGACAGAGCCTGGCGTAGATTCCCCCGAGTATGACCGGCGTGTCGGGATGAAGGGCCTTGACCCGGCGAACGGCCTCGCGCACGCCCGGATACCAATAGGTCATGAGGGAGGTAACGAGGACGGCCCCGGCCCCCTGAATCTTTCTAACCTCATCCTCAAACACCTGGGGGGAAAGGCCATAGCGGCTGTAAGGCCTTGGCACATGCCTGAGAGGGGAGGGTGTTGAGACTGGGTGCCGCCAAAATTTGCCTGTGCCGTAGCCCCGTCTTTTGGGTCTCTTTGCCGGTGCACGGGCCATGGCCGGGTGATGTACATCCAGGCAGTCGACCAGATGAACCTTGAAACCGCATCCCCTCAGATACCCTGCCAGGTAAAGGAGTCCGAGGGGTTTGGACCACAGGTCGTAGGCCGCAAAGTCGTATATCCAGGGATTAATGAGGATTAATGACTGAGTCATGAATGGACTGATCCCTCCGGCCAATAAACGGGTGGGGGAAAAGCACAGCGAACAGGAAGGGAGGGTCCTTTTGATATGCGGGCCGTTATTCAAAGAGTAAAGGAGTCCAGGGTGGAAGTCAAGGACAAGGTCGTGGGGGCCATCGGTCCCGGATTACTGGTCTTTCTTGGGGTGGGAGAAAAGGATTCGGAAAAGGATTGCCAATACCTGGCCGAGAAGATCACCCACTTGAGGATCTTTCCCGACGACCAAGGGCTTATGAACCGCTCCCTATTGGACACGGGCGGCGGTGCCCTCGTGGTCTCCCAGTTTACCCTGTGGGGGGACTGTACAAAAGGAAGACGGCCCTCCTTTGTGCAAGCGGCACGGCCTGAGAGGGCCAAGGAACTCTATGAGCGTTTCATCACCCTCTTAAAAGACAAGGGGGTCACTGTTGCCACCGGGGAGTTCCAGAAAATGATGGGCGTTTACCTGGTCAACGACGGTCCGGTAACGCTCCTTTTGGACAGTTCAAAGACCTGGCTCAGTCCATATTGAGTTCTTTTTCAAGAAGGGTGATCCTCTCCTCCAGTTCCCTTTTCTCCTGGGGATCCGTGATACCTCTTTTTAACCTCAACTGGAGGGCGAGGAGCTCCATGGACTTACGATGTTCCTGACAGTCGACTTTCATATAACCCTCATGCTCTTTACTAACGACCGCGTCTCATGCCCAACGATGCAGGTGCTCAAAATAAAGGCAGAGGCCGGTTGGTTCGCTTATTTAAACGGAATTAAATCAGCCTGTCCACCCAAAATCCGTTCTGGTCCGGAGGCTAAGGACGGTGAATGGCAGGCACCAAGAGGCCCCCCATGAGTGGAAGGCGCCATCCCCCGGCGTATCCGGGGCGGGAAAGCAAAGTCCAAGAGGGCTTATCCTGGATAAGGTCCCAAGTCTTCCCTAACCACCCAGAGGAACCGGCAGGGGAGGACACAGGCCGACGGGGATTTCATCCGGACAATAAACCCATTGAGCCGGAGGGAAGGAAAGGCGGAGGGCCGAGCCTTTTCAAATGGATCATATTCCTCCTCTTCGTGGGCTACATCCTTGTCTCCTTTTTCAAAATCCCTCTTCTTACCTCTATGGGAGAGTACCTTGTGGTGGAGCATTCCCCCCAGAAATCGGAGCTCATCGTCTGCCTCATGGGAGAACCCATCGAACGGGGGCTGGAGACGGCCGACTTGTATGAGAAAGGCCTCGCTCCCCTCATCTTTTTACCGCGAGAGACACCTCCCGACGGACACGCCCTCCTGAATGAGAAGGGCATTCCCTTTCCCGACTCCCGGGATCTTTTAAAGATGATTCTCCGGGGGTCAGGCGTGCCTGAATCGGCCTCCATCACCACGGAAGACGCTGTAGACTCGACCTTTGACGAGGCCCGGGAGGTGTTGGCCCTGGCCCAGGAAAAGGGATTCCGATCCCTTATTATAGTCACCTCACCCTACCACACAAGACGGGCCTGGCTGACCTTCAGGGAGGTTTTTAAGAACTATCAGGCTCGAATCATCATTCGGCCCTCTCAATACTCCCGATTCGAGCCGGCAGCCTGGTGGAGGCGGGAAAAGGACCAAGAGGAGGTGATCCTGGAATATCAAAAACTCCTCTACTACACCTTCGAGTTCTTCTGGTAAGGGCTGGGGATCCCCCCGGTTGGCAGAGAAAGGTATGGGGGGAGCGGGGAACCCCTATTTGGTGGTCATAACGCAGACACCGTCCCATTCAGGCGGAGGCGGTTCGGCCTTGAATTCAAGGGAGCGTTGGACATAGAGGTCCGCCACATACAAATCCGCATCCCTGTCCTTGACCCTTTTAAACGTTTCAATGGCCTCATCCCATTTTCTGTTTTTATATAAATCTAGGCCCTCATGAAACAGGGATACGATCTGGTTTCGTTCTTCCGGGGCCTCTCTTGTTCCCAAGAGTTGATATATCTTCACGGGCAGGCTTTTGCCCTTCACCCGCACACAGTCCACCTCCATGCACAGGAACTCGTCCTTGACCCTTTCATAGGTGAATTCACTGATGAGAATATGAGTCTTATAGGTCTTGTTGATCCCTTCGAGCCGGGATCCCAGATTGACCGCGTCTCCCATGACCGTATAATCAAATCTCTGATCAGAGCCCATATTCCCCACCATCATGTCGTCCGTGTTGATGCCGATGCCAATGTCCAGGGGCTTCTTCCCTTGCTTAATCCATTTCTCATTCAAGGCCTTGAGCTTTTCCATCATCTCCAATGCCGAATAGCAGGCCCTTGAGGGATGGTCCCACTGCTCCAAAGGGGCGCCGTAAATGGCCATGATGGCATCCCCTATATACTTGTCAAGGGTGCCGTCGTACTTGAAGACCACGTCGGTCATGACGGTCAAATATTCGTTTAAGAGCTGGACCAGGTCTTCCGGGGTGAGCCCTTCGGAAATAGTGGTAAATCCCCTGATATCTGAAAAAAGCACGCTCAGATCCCGCTTTTCGCCGCCCAGTTTGAGCTGTTCCGGGTACTTGAGCATCTCATTGACCACCGAGCTGGATACGTAATAGCTGAAGGCGCCCTTGATCTTCTTTCGCTCCCGCTCTTCGGTGATATAGTGGTAAACCGTAAGGCAGGTATAGGTGAGTAAAACGGCCAAGAGAGGATACACGAGGTTGACCAGGATACCCGCCCCTGTAAAAAGCCACCGGGCCAGGAGGATGTAAAGCACGAAAAGGCCCACAGCAAAGAACACCCCTTTTACGGCCCTGAGGCGGGGCAGAAAGAGCCCCATCACCACCCCAAGGGCAACAATGGCCAGCATATCAAAGATCACGGCCCACTTTGGTTTGTGGAGAAACCGCTCCTTCAGGATATTGTCGATGGCCGTGGCATGAATTTCAACGCCCGGGAAAACCGGGCTGAAGGGGGTAATCCTCATGTCGTAGATACCTACGGCGGTGGCACCCACCAGGATCACTTTGTCTTGGAAGGTGCCCTGAGGGTAGTTCCCTTTGAGAATGTCCGTGATGGAATAATGGGGAAAGGACTTGGGCGGTCCCATGTAGTTGATGAGCATCTGTCCGTTTTCATCCGTGGGTATAAAGCGCTCACCCATCTGGATGCCCCTGACCCCGTATCCGGCCACCCTGACCATGAGCTGAGGTCTGTCCAGGTACTGCCACACACATTCCAGAGAGAGGGGTGGAAAAACATCTTCCCCGCATTGCATGATGAGGGGAAGCCACCGGACCGAGCCGTCTCGATCCGGAAGCATATTGAAATAGCCTGAGAATTTGGTTTTCTCCGTGAATAACTCCAGGTTCCCTTCCGGGGCATAGGCCCGGATAAAGGGGGCCCGCTGGACCTGGGGATCCTCGTAAATAATAAGGGGATATTTGGAGGGGGCGATCTTTTCGAGTTCTTCTTCGATCCTTTTTTCCCCGATCACATAATCAAGGTCTTCTCGGGTGAGGTGAAAGAAGTAGCCAAGTACAACGGTAGCAGAGGAGGCCTTAATCGCCTTTGCCAGTGCGAGGTCATTGTCCGCCGCCTTTTTGCTTTCTTGAAGAAAACGATTAAGCTGGTCGTCTTTGATCTCGAGCGACGCCATCTTGTGGTCCAAGCGGTCAATGAATTCAAGATAGGAATTCTCGTCGGGTTCCAAAAAGCCGATATCAAAACCGATCACCTTGGCCCCATCTTGGGATAAGGCATTTATGAGGGCGGCGATCTTACGCCTGGGCCAAGGCCAACGGCCCTCCTCATCCAGGCTCTTTTCATCAATGACCGCGATGACCACGTCCGGCGAAGGTTTCAGCCGGTCCCTTGACAGGAACCGAAGGTCAATGGTCTTTAGTTCAATCAGCTCCAACAGGGGAACGCCCACCATGAAAAGGACCAAGACAAGGATCAGTGTGTATGTGGTTAGAGAAATGGGATTAAGGCTCTTGAAGGCCCTGAAAAACCTCTTCATATCGCTTTCTCCGCTTTTGGGAATTGGACTCCACAGGCCCTCTCTTTTCCCTTACAGACTGGAAGAGACAAAAGGGGAATCATCCCAGAGCTGATGGCTGGCAGCTATCCTTTCGGAATTACATACTTATAGGAGAAGCAGCCATCAAAGTCAAGGCAGCTTGCCCCATAAGTGGATATTTTGGTTGACAGCCCCCAGGTGTATTGTTAGCTTTTTTAATATGAGGACAGAAGATGCTCTTCCCCTTTAGTCGATAGATTCGTAAATGCGGTCACGGGTTTACTGACCCTGATCGGCCTGAGCTTATGACAAAAGGCGGGACCAAGTGCTGCCCTCGGTGATTACTTTTAACCGTTTGATCAAAATACATCGAAATAATTGCGAATCGAAGCACTTATCCAGGGCTCTTCTGTTCCCTAGGGATGAAGCGTGTACTCGTAATAGCCGGATCCGATTCATCAGGTGGAGCCGGGATTCAGGCGGATATTAAGGTCATTACCCGTCTCAAGGGCCATGCCCTTACCGTCATTACCGCCGTCACCGCCCAAAACTCCCTCGGTGTCTCGGCTATCCATGAGATTCCGGCCCCCTTTATCGGGAAACAGCTCCAGGCCGTTTTTGAAGATATCATTCCCCATGCCTCAAAGATCAGCATGGTCTATTCCGGGGCCGCCATCAGGGAGGTGGTCCGATGGATCCGGACGTACGACCTTCCCAACGTGGTGATTGATCCTGTACTGAGGGCCTCCACAGGCAATTGGCTTTTGGAACAAAAAGCCGTCCCCCTCCTCAAGGAAGAGCTCTTCCCTCTCGCCAGGGTAGTTACGCCCAACCTTTTCGAGGCCGGAATCCTTTCCGGAATAAGGGTGGAGAGCCTGAAGGACATGGCTGAAGCGGCGGGATTGATCAAAAAGACAGGCCCTGACGTGGTGATTACAGGGGGACACCTTAAGGGCAGTTGTGTGGATCTCCTTTTTGATGGGGAAAAGCTGGAGCATTTTTCAGATTCAAGAATTAATACGAAAAACACCCACGGCAGCGGATGCGTCTTTTCATCGTCTTTGGCCGTTTTTTTGGCCGAGGGAAAAGGCGTGATGGAGGCCACGAAATTGGCCCATGAATATGCAAGGGAGGCTATTGTCCATGGGTATGCCTGTGGACAAGGACCCGGCCCTGTGCGGGCCGCAAGGGCGGCACCCTGATGATGTAGCGCCTTTGCCCTTTCCCCCAACTCGCAGCCCGGGAATTCAGGGGAAAAAGACATGACCCAATTAGCCAAGGCCAGATCCGGTTCGGCCACACCGGAGATCAAAAACATCGCCCAAAGGGAAGGGGTTCCTGTTGACTGGCTCATCAAACAGGTTGCCAGGGGAAGGATCGTTATTCCGGCCAACCCCGGGCACAAGAAATCCACACCTTGCGGTATCGGTGAGGGGCTTCTCGTCAAAGTAAATGCCAACATCGGCACCTCCTCCGACCGTGCCATCCTTGACGAGGAATTGGCCAAGCTCAGGGTGTCGGTCCAGGCCGGGGCCGATACAGTCATGGATCTCTCCACCGGCGGCGACATAGACGCCACCCGGCGGGCCATACTCAAGGCCTCTCCGGTTCCGGTGGGGACGGTCCCCATTTACCAGTCCGTCATAGAAACGGTGGAACAAAAGAGGGGCCTTATCGATCTGACGGTGGACAAGATATTCGAGGTGGTGGAAAAAAATGCCCAAGACGGTGTCGACTTTATCACCGTCCACTGTGGTCTCACCAGAGCAGCCCTCGAGACCCTGAAAAAGCAGGGCCGCATCACCCATATCGTCAGCCGGGGAGGCGCCTTTTTGACCACCTGGATGCTCCATCATGACCGGGAAAATCCTCTTTACGAATACTACGAGAGACTCCTCACCATCGCCAAGAAATACGATGTCACCCTGAGCCTGGGCGACGGTCTGAGGCCGGGCTGTCTGGCCGACGCCACCGACCGCGCCCAAATCCATGAACTAATGACCCTGGGAGAACTCACCCGGCTCGCGTGGGAAGAGGATGTCCAGGTCATGATAGAAGGACCGGGTCATGTGCCTCTGGACCAAATTGAAGCCAATGTGTTGCTCCAAAAGAAGCTCTGTCACCATGCACCCTTCTATGTCCTGGGGCCCCTGGTGACGGACATCGCTGCAGGGTACGACCATGTGGCTTGCGCTATAGGCGGCGCCCTGGCCGGCGCTTCAGGGGCCGACTTCCTGTGCTATGTCACCCCCGCCGAACACCTCTGTCTCCCCAGGGTGGAAGATGTCCGGGAAGGGGTTGTGGTAACCAAGATCGCCGCCCACGCGGCGGATATTGCCAGGGGCAACAGGAAGGCTCTGGAAAGAGACAGGGACATGTCTCTGGCCAGGAAACAACTGGATTGGAAGAGACAGATGGAACTGGCCATTGATCCTGAGAAGGCCAAAAGTTACCGGGAAAAGAATCTTCCCGCGGAAGACGACGTCTGTACCATGTGCGGTAAGTACTGTGCCATAAAACAGGTGCGGGAGTATTTCAAGACTTAGGGCCGAGCGCCTGCCTGCTCACTTACCCAGGCAGAATTGACTGAATACCCTTTCCAAGACCTCGTCGGGCGCGGTTTCACCTACGATCTCACCCAGGGCGTCCAGACCGCTTTTCAGTTCCAAGGCCACGATCTCCATGGGTGCCCCTTCTCTCACCCGGGCAGCCGCGTTTCCGAAGAAATCAAAGGCCTTTGACAGGGCCTTCCTGTGTCTGAGGTTGGGGGCCACCGGGGATCCGGTCAGGTCCTTGTCGGCGCTTAGGAGGCATTCCCTGATAGCCCTCCTGAGATCTCCGAAGCCTTCGCCGGTCAAGGCCGATACCCTGACAGAAGGAAGACCCGAGAGCATCTCTTGCACCCTTATCTCTTCGAGCACCGAGGGAAGGTCAATCTTGTTGATGACCACCAAGGCCTTTTTCTCCCCACATCGGGCCAACATCCTCCGGTCTTGGTTATCGAGGGGCCTGCTCTGATCAATAAGGGCCAAGATGAAGTCCGCTTCAGAGAGTTTTTCTTCGGTCAGATCAATGCCTATTTTCTCCACCTCATCGTCCACCTCTCTGAAACCGGCCGTGTCCATCAGCCTCAGGGGCAGGCCTTCAATGGCAAGGGTGGATTCGATCACGTCCCGTGTGGTCCCCGGGACTGGGGTGACAATGGCCCGTTGCTCGTTGAGCAGACGGTTGAGAAGGCTCGATTTTCCCACATTCACCCGGCCCACAATGACGGTACTCACACCGTCCACCCACATCCTCTTATTGTCGTGGGCCTTCAAGAGGGCTTCAACGGGCCCGGTTATCTCCGCCGCGATGCCCTCGGCCGTCTCTTCCCGCGACAGGATCCCGGACTCCTCCTCGGGGAAGTCGATGGCCACCTCCACACGGGCGAGGACATCAACCCCCTTTTGCCGGACTGCCTCAATGGCGTGTCGGAGAGATCCCTTGGTCTGCCGGGAGGCGAGTTCCAGGCCTCTGTCGGATCTGGCATTGATGAGATCGGTGACCGCCTCGGCCTGGGTGAGATCGATCCTTCCGTTCATAAAGGCCCGGAGGGTGAATTCACCGGGTCTGGCCAATCTGGCGCCTTGGTCCAGCACGACCTGAAGGATTCTGGAAAGAAGGAGGTAGCCGCTGTGGGAGTTGATTTCCACCACGTCTTCGCGGGTGTAGGAATGGGGGGCCTTCATCAGGCAGAGGAGGACCTGGTCCACCAGCCCGCCTGAGCTGGGATCGTAGAGGTCTCCTAGATAGAGCCGATGACTCTGGAGGGCCTGGTGGCGCCTCTTGGGCATGAAGATCCTTTGGGCGATTTGGGATGAGTCGGGGCCGCTAAGACGGATGATACCGATTCCAGCCTGCCCCATGGGGGTAGCGATGGCAGCGATGGTATCCTCTTCTGAGGACATGTCTCTCGGAAACCGGATCACAGGGCCAAAGAACCTCTGTCCTGAGATGGGACGCCCTGAACCCCTCCCCCTCAGGCAGGAATGGGGTCATGATTTCTTGGGAAAAATAACCACCTTTTTCAACACCCCTTCGCCCCGGCTTTTCGTGTCCAAATCCGAATCGTCCCTGAGGGCAAGGTGGACGATTCTCCTGTCGTGGGGGTTCAATAGATTGGTGGCCACCGGCTTTCCGATCCTCTTCCCCTTATCGCCCATCTTCAAGGCCATTTGGATCAGATAATCTCGCCTTCTCTGGCGGTAATTCTCGGAATCGACGACAACCTGGGTCCGCTTCTCGAGGTTCTTATTGACGATCCTGTTCACAATAAATTGGAGGGCATCCAGGGTCCGGCCCTTCCTTCCGATCAAAAGACCCGACTTGTCGCCCTGGATGTTGAGCCATATGGTTCCGTCGGTCTGTTCTCCGCTCACTGTGGTCCCTTCCATGGGGATGAGGGCCAGGATCTTCTCCAAAGCCTCCTTGGCAATGGCCAGACCATTTTGTTCCTCCTCCGGTTCCGGTTCCTCGATAGCCGTCCTGACCCTGACCCTGGCTTTCCTGCTGCCTACCAGCCCGAAAATCCCGGCTGAGCCGGGCTCAATGATTTCAATGTCAAGCTCATCTTTGCTGACCTTTAGTTCGCGGCATGCGTTTTCAACGGCTTCCTCAGTGGTTTTTCCCTCAAATTCAAAAGTTTCCATGGTGTTCCTCCAAATATTATGCCGGGCTTTTATGTATACGATACTGCTGGCCTATGGATAGGATGTTGTTCACTAACCAGTAAAGGACCAAGCCTGAAGGAAAATTAATAAACAAGAAGGTGAAGATAATGGGCAAAAACATCATGATCTTTGCCTGGGTCGGATCCCCCGGTGTGGGGGTCATCTTCTGCTGGATAAACATGGAGGCACCCATCAAAAGGGTGAGCACCGGGATCCCTGATGGCGGCGCCATAAAGGGGATCTTAAAAGGGAAGTGAAAAAGGCGATCAGGCGCTGAAAGGTCGTTTATCCAGAGCATGAAGGGGGCATGTCTCAATTCAATGGCATTTCCCAAGATCCTAAAAAGGGCGAAAAAGACCGGTATCTGGATGATCATTGGGAGACACCCGCCCATGGGGTTCACCTTGTAGGTCTTGTACAAGGCCATCATCTCCTTGTTCATTTGTTCCTTGTTATTTTTGTATTTCTCCCTGATCTTGGCCAGCCTGGGTTGCAATTTTTGCATCTCTTTCATAGACTTATAGCTCTTATGGGTGAGCGGCCAGAAGAGAATTTTCACCAGAATGGTCAGCAGGATAATAGAAACCCCAAAGTTATGGATATACTGGTTGAAAAAATGCAGGACATACAGGAGGGGCTTGGCAATAATATCGGTCCAGCCAAAATCAACGGCCTTGTCCAGTTTCTTCCCAAAATCCTTCAGGATGTCCAAATCACGAGGCCCGAAATACAGGGTATAGGCAGAGGAGGTCTGCTCAGAAGGGCCGATTGAAAGGGACGGGGCACTGTAAGAGCCTTCAAGCAATCCGGAGGCAAGCCGCTCTCCTTTGAAAGTCCCCTTGGAATGGCCTTCAGGGACCACTGCGGAGATGAAATAATCGTCCTCATAGGCCACCCAGTCGATGTCTCCGGTAAAGGTCTTTTCCTCGGAGGCCTTCTTGAGTTTCACCTCCTCCAACTCATCATTCATCAGAAGCACGAGGCCCACGTAAGAATAATAGCTGGATTTTTCCTCCGGAGGCACGGCCCTTAGGGTGGCTTCAAAGGCGCCTTGGGCCGTTTGCTCGGAGCCGTTGGCAACGCCGACCTCCAGATCGATTCTGTACCGGTCCGGGTAAAAACGAAAGACCTTTTGGACGGAAAGCCCGTCCTCTGTCCTCTGCCGAAAGACCAGTTCCCGGGGAGAGGATTCCGGCCCCAGCCGGATCGCCTTTTCATCCACCTCATAGACGGCCTTTGGATTTCCGCCCAACCCTTTTGGGGACTGAAACCCCACAGACAGAAAATCACCCATGCCTTGTTCCAGTCCCACCATTTCGATGGGAGGAGAATCAGGGTCCGTACTCTGGCGATATTTCTTGAGCTTGAAACTCTTTATTGTAGGCCCCACATTGCCAAAAACCGCCCTGTAAAGGGGGGTTTCAACTTTAACCTCCCTCTCAGAAACCGCTAGGCCCGCCTCGGGCTTGCGTCCCTCTTGTGTCGGTGTTTGGGGTGGAGGCGAAACCGCGGGGGCCTTCGGGACCTCCACGACCCTCCTCTCCTGCCCTATTTCAGCCGGTTCTCCTTCTTTTCGGGTAGCCTGCTCCTCATTTTGACTAAAAAAGAAAGACCACAGGAGAAGCACCACAAAAGATAAGACAAAAGCCAGTATTGTTTTCGCATCCATTTAAGTTATCCGGTCCTCATTATCACCGCTCCCTTGATGGCCAAGAAACTGCACAGAAACTCAAGGGACAAGGGCCATCGGGTATCAATGGACTATTGGAGGGGGTCATAGCCGCCCGAATGAAAGGGATGGCACTTGAGAAGTCTGACCAGTGCAAGCCCTCCCCCTTTGATGATCCCGTACTTCTCAAAGGCCTGGCGGGCATAAATTGAGCAGGTGGGGTAGAAACGGCAGGAAGGAGGCAGAAAAGGGGAAATGAGTTTTTGATATAAGGCTATCAGGGTAGTGGGAATGTACCTAAGCCTCCACACGAAACCTTTCGTTAAAGAGGACTTTGCCAAGTTCTTTCGTGACCTTTTCGAGGTCCATGTAGCTGGCATCCTTTTTTGCGACGATAACAATATCATGTCCCGGGGGCAGATCTTGCCGGTTCAGTCTGAAGAATTCCCTGATGAGCCGTTTGACTCTGTTCCTTTTCACCGCATTCCCTGTCCTTCTACCAACAGCAACCCCCAATCTCGCAATGCCCAGTCCGTTCTGTTTGAGAATGACAGTAAAATGTCTTGTGTAATGCCGTTCACCCGACCGATTTAGATTGACAAAAGCCGATCTGTTTAATAGTCTTAATAACTTTGGGAACGAGAAGGATCCCATGAAATTATGAAGGAGATCAGCCGCACTCAGAGGGCATGTTTAACCGATAGTCGCTTCCGCCCTTTCGCCCTTCTCCGCTTCAAGACATTGATGCCACCTTTTGTTTGCATTCTGGCCCGGAACCCATGGGTCCGCGCCCGTTTAATATTGCTGGGTTGATAGGTTCGCTTCATGGCAATAATATCCTTCTGGCTTGAATTTACGCAAATTTTTATGTAATCACGCAGGGAAAAAATTGTCAAGGACAATTACGCGTTTCGTAACACTTTAGGTGTTTCCAGTGCTTTTGAGGATCATGACCTCCTTTCTGGTGTGACTGACGGGAAGGCTTCGTCTTTTCTTTGCCTTCGCTTCGCTCGGCGCAGGCCCACGCCCTTCGGGGCGGGTTCCCGGTTTCAAGGTTTATCCATGGGGGAAACCCCTGGCCCCGAGCGAGAGCGAGGGGAACAGCGGGAGGGCCTCCGGCTCGTAGAGCCTACGGCTCGGAGAGGGCAAAACTCCCCTGTGGATAAGCCTTAGAAAAGACCAGCCTGGGAGGTTCGGAACAAAAGAAAGGAGGTCATGATCCGGTTTCATAGAGCTAAAATGATACCGCTTTTCTTATTAGCGTATTTTCTGTTTGATAAATTCATGGACTTCGTATAATTGAAAAAACTCTCGGCAGCCCTATTAACCAGACGAGGAGACGACCATGCTTCTTGATCCCATTTTGGGCATATTCTCCAATGACTTGGCCATCGACCTGGGAACCGCTAATACTTTGGTCTACATGAAAGGCAAGGGAATCGTCTTGAGCGAGCCCTCCGTGGTGGCCGTAAGAAAGGATGGAAAGGGAGCCAACAAGGTACTGGCTGTAGGCAGAGAGGCCAAAATGATGCTGGGACGCACCCCTGGCAACATCGTGGCCATTCGTCCCATGAAGGACGGCGTCATCGCCGACTTCGAGATCACGGAAGCCATGTTGCGCCACTTCATAAGAAAAGTGCATAACAGGAGAACGCTGGTAAGGCCCCGCATCATCATATGCGTCCCCAGTGGAATCACCCAGGTCGAAATGAGGGCCGTCCGGGAATCGGCCGAATCCGCCGGGGCCCGGGAGGTCTTTCTCATTGAGGAGCCCATGGCGGCCGCAATAGGTGCAGGCCTGCCTATCACCGAGCCCACAAGCAATATGGTGGTGGACATTGGAGGCGGAACCACGGAGGTGGCCGTTATCTCCCTTGCAGGAATCGTGTATAGCAAGTCGGTTCGTGTAGGCGGGGACAAAATGGACGAAGCCATCTTGCAACATATTAAACGAAAGTATAATCTCCTCATAGGCATCGGCACCGCAGAAGTGATTAAGACCACCGTGGGCAACGCCTTCCCCAGCGATGATATTGAAACCATTGAGGTGAAAGGCCGGGACCTGGTCACCGGAATTCCGAAAATCCTGACCATTGATTCAGAAGAGATCAGGAAGGCCATCTCCGAACAGGTGGAAACCATCGTTGAAACGGTGCGTATCGCCCTGGAGCAGACCCCTCCGGAATTGGCTGCCGACATCGTGGATACAGGCATTGTGTTAACCGGAGGCGGGTCCTTACTCAAGAACCTCGATCTCCTCTTGAGAGAGGAGACGAAACTCCCCATCACCATCACTGAAGACCCCCTTGCCACCGTGGCTGTGGGTTCCGGTAAGGCCCTGGATAACCTCTCCATCCTGAGAGAGGTTACCATCAAGTAAAGGCCCTTCTTTCTCACCAACCCATGGGCGCCCGCTGAAAGGGAGCGAAGTTGGCCATTGATGGGTATAATAGGATCACGGAAATTTTGGATATGGATCTTTCTCATCGCCGTTGTCCTGTTCCTCCTCTCCTCTAATTCGGGCCAAAGATCCACCTGGAACCCCGCCGAGCGATTCATCATAGAAATCACAGCCCCCTTACAGAAATTCCTCAAGAATACCATAAAGGCTGTAGAGGATTTCTGGCTTGATTATTTTTACCTGGTCAACGTCCGTCAGGAGAACAGGGCATTAAAACGGGAAATCGACGCCTTGAGGCTAGAGAACAGCCGGTACCGGGAAATACTGGCCACCCATGACAGACTCCAGGAGCTCCTTCACTTTAAACAGGCCATACACATGCCGGCTCTGGCCGCTCAGGTCATAGCCCGGGACCCCACTGGATGGTTCAAGTCCATTGTCATTGACAAGGGACTCGAGTCAGGTCTCAAGCTGAACATGCCCGTGGTCAATGCCAGTGGCGTGGTGGGAAGGATCGTTTCCGTGTCCAGGAATTACGCCAAGGTGTTGTTGGTTATCGACCAGAACAGCGCCGTTGATTGCCTGATTCAGAGTTCTCGGGACAGGGGCATGGTAAAGGGACTCTCTGCCGAGACCTGCACCCTGGAGTATGTCTCCAAATCCAGCACGGTGACCGTGGGAGACATGATCGTCACCTCCGGACTGGGCGGCGTATTTCCTAAGGGCCTGCCTGTGGGTAAAGTGGTGAAAGCTAAGGAAGTGAGGGGAGAGCTTTTTAAAGACATAGAGATAACCCCGGCTGTGGATTTCTCCAAACTGGAAGAGGTTCTGGTCATTACGGAGGAAAAGGCGTCATCAAGGGATCAAGCAGAACAGAAATAGGCTTCTACTACCTTTCATGGATGGGGGGGATCTTTTTCATCCTCATCAGGGGGCAATGGGCCGACCTCTTGGGGCCCGAGCTTTTTGAGCTGGACCTCCTGACAATCCTCATCGCCTACCTCTTTTGCTTTTACGGGGATGTGGGAGCCGGGCTCTTCGCGGTGGGGCAGGGGCTCTTGATCGACCTCTTCTCTGGGGGGTTCCACGGACTTTTCTCCAGCCTCTATCTGAGCGTCCTCGCCGCCATCTATTTCGGCTCACTCTTCTTTGATCTCCAGACCCCCCGGGGCCAAATCCTGCTGGTCTCCCTTGGCGTTGTTGTCAAAAAGATCCTCTTCTTTATGCTCATTAAGACCTTTATCACCGGGGCCTGGTTTTCGGAGTCCTTCCTCTGGATTTCTGCGGCCTCGGTCCTGTGCACCGGGCTTCCAGCCCCCCTCTTCTTTAGGCTCTTCGATTACCTTAGAACGACAACAACAGAACACGGAGGCCCTTCACAGGGCCCACCGTGAAGAGGGAAGAAGGCCGCTTTGAGAATAGAGGGCATGCACCAAACCCCCTTGATTCAAAAAGCGCTGTCTTATATCATTTATAAAAACCAATGGAAGGCTTGGGCCCTTTCTTTGTCCCCAAAGCCCTGAGAGAAGTGCCTCTTGAAAACGTCCAATTTCGATCCCCTTTCCGTAGAGATCTTCAACCGCCAGCTCAAGAAGGTGACCGTCGTGGTCCTGGTGGTATTTGGCCTCCTTGTCCTGCGGTTATGGTTTCTGCAGGTCTTGAACGGATCCACTTACCGGGTGAAGTCGGAGAACAACCGGATCCGCCTCGAGGACATCCCTCCTTTCAGGGGGCTCCTCTTTGACTACAAAGGGGGCGTCCTCGTGGACAACCGGCCCTCCTATGACCTCTATGTGATCCCTGAAGAAGTCCAGGACCGCAAGAAACTCCTCCAGACCCTCAAGGACCTGGTAAACCTTGACCCGGCAAAGGTTAAACCCAAGCTCGAAAACCTGGCCCAGGCCTCTCCCTTTAGGCCAGTGTGCCTCAAAAAGGATATAACTCGAAACGAGCTGGCCGTGATTGAGACCCACCGTTTTAACCTCTCCGGGATCATGATCAAGGTGAGGCCCCAGCGGCATTATATCTGGGGGAATCTGGCCAGCCATCTCCTGGGCTACCTGGGAGAGATTGATGAATCCCAACTTAAAAGCGGGAAATACCCTTATAACAAGGCCGGCGACCTTATTGGAAAATCCGGTGTTGAACTGGAATGGCAGGAGAACCTGACCGGGCGGCGGGGCGGTGAGCAGGCGGAAGTGGACGCTGCGGGTCGAAAGATCAGGGTCATTTCAAAAAAACCGCCACTGCCCGGTGCCAACGTATACCTGACCATACACAAGGAGCTTCAGGCCCTGGCAGAGAAGGCCCTTAGCGACAAAAGGGGAGCTGTTGTGGCTTTGGACCCCAATAATGGTAAAGTCCTGGCCCTGGCAAGCAGCCCCTCTTTCAACCCCAATCTCTTCATTCAGGGGATTGACAGGGAAACCTGGAACAGGATCATCTCCTCAAAGGGATTCCCTTTACAGAACAGGGCCCTTTCCGGTCAGTATCCCCCTGGCTCCATATTCAAGATCGTGGTGGCCCTGGCAGGACTCGAAGAGGGGCTCGTGGATCCAGAGGAAGAGGTCTACTGCAACGGTGTCTTTACCCTGGGCCGGGGGGTGTACCATTGCTGGAAGAAGCACGGTCACGGCATGGTGGATCTCCACCGAGCCCTGGTGGAATCCTGCGACGTCTACTTTTACAAACTAGGCATCAAGCTGGGGGTGGACAAGATCGCCCGCTATGCTAAACGATTCGGCTTATCAAAACCCACGGGTTTTGACGCCGGCCAGGAAAAGGGCGGTTTTATGCCTACCAGCCGGTGGAAGCTTAAAAAGTTCGGGGTTCCCTGGCAGCCCGGTGAGACGGTCTCCGTCTCCATTGGGCAGAGCTTTGTCCTGGTCACCCCCATTCAGATGGCCACCTTTATTTCGGCCCTCTATAACGGGGGCACCCTGTATAAACCCCAGGTGACCCACTACGTGGAAAAAGCTCCCGGCCAGAAGGCCCAGAAATTCGTCCCGAGGCCGACGGGTAAATGGGACCTGAATCCACGGAATATGGCGCTGGTAAAGAAGGCCCTCGTGGGCGTGGTCAATGAACCCCACGGTACGGGGTGGCGGGCCAGGCTGAAAGGCATTACCGTGGCGGGCAAAACCGGAACGGCACAGGTCATCGCACTTGAACGGGAAGAGGATTTTGAGAATGAGGCTGACGTCCCTTTTTCAATGAGGGATCACGCCTGGTTTATTGCAGTGGCTCCCGCTGACAGGCCACGTATCGCCGTTGCTGTGGTGGTGGAACACGGCGGTCACGGGGGCAAGGCTGCAGCCCCCATCGCCAGAGAGGTGGTCGAGGCCTATCTGAGCAAGGACCGGCCATCCCGACCTGGAGAAAAGACCTGAGCCCTGTTCGGGGGCCCACCTAAACTTTAGAAAGAGTGAAAGGCATGTTTGATCGCAGGCTGATCCAGAATTTCGATTGGATCTTACTCCTTGTGCTGCTCCTTATCGCTGGGGTAAGCATCATGAATCTTTACAGCGCCACTTATGCCATCCGTGATGTGGGTGGGGGCCGCGTCTTCTTAAAGCACATTTATTGGTTTCTGATCGGTTTCGGCGTCTTTTTTCTCATGACCACTTTCAACTACCACGCCCTGGAACGGCTCGCCTATCCCGCCTACTTCCTTTCCCTGGCCCTTTTGGCCCTGGTATTCGTTACCGGAAAGGCCGCTTCAGGCTCACAAAGATGGCTGGCCGTAGGGTCCCTTTCCTTTCAACCCTCTGAGTTGGCAAAACTGGCCTTGCTCATGGTTCTGGCCAAATTTTTCAGTGACCGGGGCGGGTATCAGGAATCCCGGTTGCGAGATCTATGGCAGCCCTTTATCCTCATAGGAATCCCTTGCGCCTTGATCTTGAAGGAGCCGGACCTCGGCACAGCCATCCTCTTGATTTTCGTTTCCCTCTCGCTGATCCTTTTTGTCCGGGTCCACTGGAAATCACTCCTGATTCTGGCCTTGTCGGCCATCTCGCTGGCCCCTTTTATATGGTTTAACCTCAAAGAATATCAACGCATGCGAGTCCTGGCCTTCCTCAGGCCCGACATGGATCCCCTGGGCTCTGGATACCACATTAATCAATCCAAAATCGCTATTGGATCAGGCCTTTTCTGGGGAAAGGGTTTACTCAAGGGGACCCAGACACGACTCCATTTCCTCCCAGAGCAGCACACGGACTTCGCCTTTTCCGTATTGGCCGAAGAGTGGGGTTTCATTGGATCCGGATTCCTTCTCTTGGCCTATCTCTTCCTCATCCTGTGGGGTCTCAATATCGCCAAAAACTCGAAAGACAAGTTCGGCTCCATGATCGCCATAGGAATTGTGGCCCTAATCTTCTGGCAGGTGACCATCAATGTGGGGATGGTAACAGGGCTCTTGCCCGTAGTTGGAATCCCTCTCCCCCTCTTCAGCTATGGCGGTTCTTCGTTGGTGACCACCATGGCCGCCCTGGGAATACTCATGAATATCAGCATGAGGCGTTTCATGTTCCAGTAGGGGCCTTCTTTATACATCCCGGGCCCTTTTTGGCACCTACAGCCCGAGTTCCCCTGCAATCCCTTGCATGGCGGTCAAGCAGATCCGGGAGAATTCGTCAAGATCCAGGCCCAATTTTTCACACTCCATGATGGTTTCCCGGTTCACGCTGGCGGCAAAGGCCTTTTCTTTCATACGCTTTTTGATGGACTTGGCCTTCACACTGGCAATTTTCTTGTCCGGGTACACCAAGGTGGTGGCGATAATAAGGCCCGTTATGGTCTCCCCTGCCGCCAGGGCGTGGTGGAACCGCTCCGATCGCTTTTCCCCATGGGCCTTTTCATTGTGGAGTTTAACGGCCTGGATGATCTCCTCATCAAGGCCCTTTTCCCTGAGGATCTCCTCGGCCTCCAAGGTATGCCTGGACAGGTCCCCCTCAACCATTTCCACGTCAATATCGTGGAGGAGACCGGCCAATCCCCATTTTTCCTTGTCCTCACCCAGTCTCTCCGCCAGGGCACTCATAACCGCTTCGGAGGCCAGGCAGTGTTTGATCATGTTTTCATTCTTGATGTGCTCCTCCAAGAGGGCCAGAGCCTCCTTTCTGTCTATGCCGTAAGACATGTCGCCTCCTCTTTCATCGCCTCTCTTCGCCCGGATTTAGTACTCTGCCTCAGCCAGCCAGCTCCGGCACCTTGTCCACCAATTTCTCAATCCCTTCGGCCACGGCCTTTATGCCCGGAACCAGCTGCCATCACGGCCACCTGGATCTCTGAAGGAAAAAGTTCAACGAAACCGAAACGTTAACGATGTTCTTCCGGCCGCCAAGGCCCTCTCAAGGAATATTAAAATCCCCTGCCCATCCTGTCAAATCAATTCCGGGAATAAAGTCTATGACCTCCCGGGGCATCGCTTTTTCTTGCATGCCACCAGGCTCTGTGATAAGAGATTGGGTCACCCGATGGCGGGTCCTGGAGCCTGGATGTCCACAGAAAACCATCAAATTTTTATTCAAACGACTGCAGGAACGGACATTATCGACCTCACCCCTGATGTCACCATAGAGGTGAGTCAATCGATGATCCGGCAAGGCTCTGTCACCCTCTTTATCCCGGGGTCAACAGCGGCCCTTACCACTATTGAATTCGAGCGGGGTGTGATCAACGACCTGAAAAAGGCCATTGAAAGGATGACCCCCCAGGACATGTATTATGAACACAACGAAAGATGGGGGGACGGCAACGGCTATTCCCATGTTCGTGCAGCCCTCCTGGGCCCAAGTCTTCACATTCCCTTGTGGGACGGGACCCTGACCCTGGGAACATGGCAGCAAATTGTACTTCTTGATTTTGATAACAGGCCCAGAAAGCGGCGAATAGTGGTGCAGATTTCGGGAGAAGAAACAATCGGGTCCTGAGGTTTTCGGCCCCCAGGGGAGAAAGGGGGCGACATTTTCGAGGTTTTTTGTTTGGCAAGGTTTACTCCCACGAGTCCCTCAACGGTAAGGACAAAGCTCACTTTTCCAGATCATGAATTGATCCAGGCCCTCTGTGGAGAGCAAAACAGTCACCTGAAAGTGCTCGCCGAGAAGATCGGGGTCACTGTCCACGCCAGGGGCAACTCCCTCCTCCTTGAGGGGGGGGACTGGGAAGTGGAACTGGCCGGTAAGGTCTTGCACCAACTCTACGAGTTGCTCAAATCCGGTTTCCCTGTTTACCGTAATGATGTGGATTACGCCGTCAGGATCTTGAGCAGAGATCAATCGCAGGAGCTCAGGGAAATATTCAAGGATGAGGTCTATATTTCTTCCCAAAAAAAGCTGATAACTCCCAAAACCGTTAACCAAAAACAGTATATTGATAGTATCAGGAGATTTGATATCGTTTTTGGAATCGGGCCTGCCGGCACGGGTAAGACCTATTTGGCCATGGCCATGGCCATCTCGCGGTTGGTCAAAAAGGAGGTCAGCCGCCTCATCCTCACCAGGCCCGCCGTAGAGGCCGGAGAACACTTGGGCTTTCTTCCTGGAGACCTCTACGAAAAGGTCAACCCCTATCTGAGGCCCTTGTATGACGCGCTCCATGACATGATGGACTTCGAAAACGCCTCCCGGCTGCTTAATCAGGGCGTGATCGAGGTCGCCCCCCTTGCCTTCATGCGGGGGAGGACCCTCAATGACGCCTTTGTCATTCTGGACGAGGCCCAGAATGTGACCTCTGAGCAGATGAAGATGTTTCTGACCAGACTGGGCTTTAGCTCCAAGGCCGTTATAACGGGGGATGTGACGCAAACAGACTTGCCCGACGGCAAGATCTCAGGTCTCATTGAGGCCCAGGAAATCCTTCGAGGCATAAAGGGAATCAGGTTTATTTACTTTTCCAGAGATGATGTAATCCGACATCCCCTGGTTCAAGAAATTATTGACGCCTATGACCGCTCGGAGAAAACGGGGCGTTCAGGCCATGAAAAGGCACAATGATCACCCTATTCCTGGATCCGGTCCAATAGAGGGGAAATAGGGATTTTAAAGAGGAAATTGGACGTGCAAAAGCCCGATAAGACAAAAAAGGGGCCTTTTGTGAGGCGAAAACAGGGAAAAAAAGGGGGGGACAGAGAGGCCCTCACCCGGAGCGGGAGACCCGTAAAAAAGGCCCATCCTCCTTTTTGGGGAGAAGCCAAGAAATGGTATATCCTCTTCGGCTTGAGCGTCATCATATCGGTTCTTCTCTTTCCCAATATCCTGGCTCCGCCCAAGCTTTATAAGCTTGGCGATGTGGCTGACAGGGATATTAAGGCCTCCCATGAGTTTCTCATTGAAAATCGTGAGCTAACGGAGAAGGACCGACAGGAAGCAGTCAAGGCCGTCCTTTCTGTGTATGATTTTGACCCTACCTCGGGGAATCTGGTCTCCAGGGTACAACTGGCCTTCAAAGAAGGGAGGCAGTTTTTGACCCAGACCTTGGCGCCCGGGGGACCCGGGAACGAGGCCCCCCCAAAGAAAGAGGGGACCCCCGGCGGTCCTTTTACGGAAGAACGGTTCTTCGAGCTGCTGGATATCCCCGTAGACCACAAGGCCTTTGATATCCTTGTGAAAAACGGGTTCCCTAAGGAGGCGGAAGAGGCCATCATCGGCCTGGCCATGGAAGTCCTCAAAGACGGGATGGTGAGCAATAAGAATATGCTCATGAGCCAGGGCAAGAAAGGGATTATTCTTCACGATATCCATACCGAAAAAGACCTTAAAGTCAGCAACCTGGACCGATTTAATGACCGCCAGCAGGCCCGCCGGCTCATAGAGGGCCAGTACACCCAACTGAGCAAAACTTTGGGCTCAGAGGCCCTGGCCCGGGTCTCCATAGAATTAGCCATCGATTTAATCAGGCCCAATCTTACCTTCAACAAGAGGGAGACCGAACTCAGGAAGGATCTCGCCCGAAAGTCGGCAAAGCCCTCCTATTTTAAGGTCAAAAAGGGGGAAATGCTTGTGAGGGAGGGAGAGCGCATTAAACCCGAGCACCTCCTCAAGCTTTCCGAACAGCACAAGTATTTAAGGACCAAGCAGATGCTGGGCCGGGCCCCTGCCATGGCCTTATTGATCGGTTTTTTTCTCTCAGCCATGTACCTTGTTGGTTTCATAACCAGACGGTCTTCAGGGTCGGAAACAAAAGATCTCCTCTTTATCGCCGTGAGCCTGCTGGCCATCTTCCTGGTCGTCATGGCTTCCAATTTCATGTCTGAAGAAATCGCCAGGGGGTTCAAATATTTTAATGACAGAACCCTCCTTTACGCCATCCCTGTGGCAAGCGGCGCCATGCTCATTGCGATCTTCCAGGGCATGGGCATTGCCGCGAGTTTTTCCCTCATTATCTCCGTGCTGGCTTCTCTGGCCGTGGACGGTCGCGTTGAGTTCTTTCTCTATTTCTTCATAAGTTCCCTGGTGGCGGCATACGGGGTTCAGGACTGCCGGGAGAGGGGCATCTTTATCAAGACCGGGCTCAAGGTCAGTGCCTGCAACATGGTGGTGGCCTTTTCCATCGAGACCCTGTACGGTTCGTTTTACGGGTTTGAAGGCCTGCTGGCCCTGGCATCGGCCTTTGTGGGCGGCATGCTGGTGGGAGTCATTGCCACCGGTATCCTGCCGGTCATTGAAATGGCCTTTGGTTACACTTCGGACATCAAGCTCTTGGAACTCGCCAGCTTGGACCAACCTCTTTTACGAGATCTTATGGTCCGAGCCCCGGGAACCTACCACCACAGTGTTATGGTAAGCCACATGGTGGAAGCCACGGCCAAGGCCATTAACGCCAATCCCCTCCTGGCAAAGGTCGCCGCCTATTATCACGATATCGGCAAGCTGAAAAAGCCGCTCTACTTCGTGGAAAATCAGGGAGACTGTGAAAACAAGCATGAAAAGCTGGCCCCGTCCATGAGCAGCCTCATCCTCATATCCCATATTAAGGACGGTGTAGAGCTGGCAAAAAAGCACAAGCTGGGCAGGGAGATTATAGACATCATCAGACAACATCACGGCACAAGCCTGATTACCTATTTTTATGAGAAGGCCAAAGAACAGGGAGAAAAAAAGGCCGGCAAGTCGCCCAAAATCAAAGAAGAAGATTTCCGCTATCCCGGTCCCAAACCCCAGACCAAAGAGGCTGGTCTGGTCATGTTGGCGGATGTGGTGGAGGCCGCTTCCAGGAGCCTCGTGGACCCGACAGCCGCCCGTATCCAGGGTATGGTCCAAAAAATCATCAACAAGGTCTTCTCCGACGGTCAATTGGATGAATGCGAACTCACCTTGAAAGACCTCCATGAAATCGCCAAGAGCTTTAATAAAACCTTGAGCGGCATCTTCCACCACCGCGTGGACTACCCCGAGCCCGTGGCCAGAATGGCCGCCTCTCGCCAAGGCACCCGCTCAGGGGAAATGGGCGCCCCCTTGAAAAAAGGAGAAAATGGAAATACAAATCACCTGTCACCGGCGGACTCTTCCGGTAAAAAACCGGAGGATAGAGGCGAGAATGGGGAAAGTCTTAAAAGACTTGGGTTGTCATGACAAAGAGCTGAGCATCCTGTTTACAGACGACAACGAGATCGCCCGGTTAAACAACCAATATCTGGGGAGAAAAGGCCCCACCAATGTACTGGCCTTTCCCATGACCGGGGGACCGGGGACGGACATGTCCACCGCTATGTTGGGAGATGTGGTCATCTCCGTAGATACGGCAGCCCGGGAAGCCGCGGAGACAGGAGAAACCCTGCAAGGAACCATTGATCGACTGCTGATCCACGGGCTTCTACACCTCCTCGGTTATGACCATGAAACCTCCCCGTCGGGTGCCAGAACCATGGAAGAGGAAGAGAAGCGACTCTTGGCAACGATTAAGGAGGATTAAGGTATGGCCCGCTTAGCGGTAAACGTCGACCATGTGGCCACCGTGCGCCAGGCGAGGGGGACACATGAACCTGATCCGGTTCTGGCCGCGGCCCTGGCCGAACTCGCAGGGGCGGACGGCATCATCTGTCATCTGAGGGAAGACAGACGTCACATCAATGACAGGGACCTCCGGCTCTTGCGCCAGACCGTGAAGACCAGGCTTAATTTGGAGATGGCCGCCGTGGAGGAAATGGTGGAAATCGCCTTGCACACCAAGCCCGATCTGGTCACCCTTGTGCCTGAGAGGCGGGAGGAACTCACCACAGAGGGAGGCCTTGATGTCAAGGCCAGGCCGGAGCAGTACCGGCAGGTCACCGAGCGTCTCCAGGGCGGAGGGATCCAGGTCAGTTTTTTTATAGACCCCAACCCGGAACAAGTCAAGGAAGCCCACCGGTGCGGGGCCGATGTGGTGGAAATCCACACGGGTCATTACACCGATGCCTCAACGGAACAAGAGGCGAATCAACGCTTTCAGGGCATTGCCGAGGCCGTGGGTACGGCCAAGGAACTCGATCTTGGCGTCAGTGCGGGGCATGGGCTCAACTATATTAATGTCAAATCCTTTAAGGCCCTCCCTGATATCGAGGAATACAGCATCGGTCACAGCATCGTGGCCAGAGCGGTCCTCACCGGCTTTGAGAAGGCCGTCCGCGAGATGATCTCTCTGGTCAAAGATTTTTAGTCATAGCCGAAGAAACGGGGTGAGATGATATACGGTATCGGTGTTGACCTCGTACACACCCCCAGATTTGAAAAGGCAATCGAGAGATGGGGAGGCCGCTTTATCCAGCGCGTCTTTACCCCGAATGAGGTCAAGCTCTGTTTTGACCGGCCTTCCCCTTCATCCGCCTTCGCCCTTCGCTTTGCAGCCAAAGAGGCCTTTTCCAAGGCCCTGGGAATGGGAATGAAGCGGGGTCTCAGATGGCGTGAAATAGAGGTTTTCAACGATCCCAAGGGGAAGCCGGGTCTTGCCCTTCAAGGGAACTCCCTGGAGTTATGCCGGAGCCGAGGTGTTATCGCCTCCCATCTGAGCCTTTCTGACGACGGGGAATACGCCCTGGCCATGGTGGTCCTGGAAAGGGGTAAGGGTTCGGAAGAGGGTTCATCATGTGGAAGGCCGTCGATGTAATGACCACCCGGGTCATCACCGTAAAAAAGGATACAAGCCTTAAGGAACTGGCCACCTTGCTTTACGAAAATCATATTAACGGTGTGCCGGTGATAGATGACGAGGGGATGCTTATTGGCGTCATCTGTGAAAGCGATTTGGTTCGGAAAGGACAGAAACTCCACATACCCACAGCAGTGGCTCTCTTTG
>Ga0180431_10000963_pt1 | contig 40430 bp, 51 predicted proteins | sample SS_ome_11_FD_132459 | JGI IMG/M metagenome (GOLD analysis project Ga0180431, IMG submission 132459) | Hypersaline lake sediment archaeal communities from the Salton Sea, California, USA - SS_1_MS_1 metaG | ecosystem: Environmental > Aquatic > Non-marine Saline and Alkaline > Hypersaline >... | reverse complement strand
CCACCGCTTCCTTGGCCCGCGAGAGGGCATCCGAGCCGGGGGGCATGCTCTCGCGCTTGTCGCGGTTGGCCAGCTTGGGCACGAAGAACTCGCCGCGCATGTACCTGCGCGTGTGCTTGTCGGCGATGAAGTGCCCGCCGGGCCCCTTCTCGAGCAGCAGCTCGGTGCCGAGGGTGTCGTCGCTGACCTCGATGCCGCGCAGCACCCGCCGCGTCATGCCCAGGATCTCGTTGTCGATGACCAGCTTCTCGTAAGAGACCGTCAGGTCGGCCTCCATGAGCCCGGCGATGTCGTGGATGTAGTTCGCGCCGGACATGGCCACCAGCAGACTCGACATGGCGCTTTCGTAAGCTGCTTGGACGTCCACTTCCTTGGCGTCGGTTGTGCCACCCGTCGAGTAGAGGGGTATCTCGAAGTGCTGAGCCATCTGGGATACGGCTGCGTTGATCATGGCTCGTTCGATGGGGCCGCCAAGGTGGTCCATCGTCTTGAGATTGGTCACCGACCCGACGCTGCCGCAGACTCCCGGAGCACCACGATTGACGCACTGCACAAGGGCGATTCCGGCCAGCGTCTCGGCCACATGCGTCAACACGTTTCCGGCCAGCGTGATGGGTGCGGTCGTCCCGCAGATGGGTTCGGTGGGTACGACCACGGGCAGGCCCTTCCGGGCTAGGTAGCAGGTCATCTCGCCGTAGTGATCGTCTATCTTGAATGGGCTGATGATCAGGGTGATAAAGGACACGAACGGCCTGTCTCTTAGCGCGTCCGCGCTACCGGCGATCATCTCAGCCATTCGCACGACCCGTTTGCAGCCCGTCAATGAGTAGATCCCGCCCATGATGTGCTTTGTGGTGTGGTTCAGCGCGTGGAAGAAGCGGTTAACGTCGATATGGTCCTGGTTCTCGATGTCGTGAGGAAAGACGTTGATCGTGAAGACGTGGACGCTCTCCAGGGCCTCCACGAGCCGGGCGTTCAGGATCACATCGTCCGTCGTGGACGGCCTGCGCTGACCGGTGTCGGGGTCAAGCACGTAGATCGCTGTTCCGCCCGTTCCGTAGTGGACACGGCTGTCTTCCAGAGCGGCGTCGTGGTGACCGTCGCGAGAGTACAGCGTGACCGACGATGGGTTCGAAGCAACAGCATCTTCGACCAGCCCACGGGGCAGCCGTACGACTCGGGTTCCCTCATCCACAACGGCGCCCGCGTCCCTTAGCGCCTCAAACGCCGCATCCGAATGCACCGCCATGCCCGACTTTTCAAGCACCTCTAACGCCGCATCGGCGATCCTCCTTCTATCTGTGTCGGCCAACGGGCGATAGAGTGAAGCGGTGAGTCCCAACTCCTCGTGTTTAGCAACGGTCACAGCTATCCTTGTCCCTTCATTGCTGCGTTAGGGGAATACGTGATTCTGATCGGCACCGACCGTCAGGCCTTGTCAGGGCCGCATCGGCCTACTATGGTTCCGCCGCGGCTTCGCCTGATGATTCCGGCGACTCATCCGCCGCAGCTTCTCTCCCCCCATCCTGTGGCTTCTGCCCGAGAAAGGCCTCGGTCTTCTCCGGCGTCGCACTAATGGGCCCGGTTGCCAGCATGGTTGTGGCCTCTAGATGCTTGGCCTCCATCATGGCCACCACGCGCTGTAGTGCAGACAGAATCTGGGTCTGCTCCCAGTCCTGTAGCTTGCTGAACTCCTCGATGAAGCTCTCCTGAAGTAGAGGCGGGGCCTGGGCAAGGATCTTCTGCGCTGCGGGGGTCGGGGACACCACCACTTGACGCTTGTCCGCATCGCCCCGAACGCGGGTGACCAAGCCGCGTTTCTGGAGGCGAACGACGATGCCCGTAACGGTAGCTTGGCTCAGATGAACGGCTCGGGCCACCTCCCCCACCGGACGCCCCTTGCCGTCGTCCAAGGCCCTTAATACTGTTAGCTGAGGCCCTGTAAGCCCATAATTGCCAATAAGATCACGAGAGTGGAGGTCAATGGCCCGGATGATTCGGCGAAGGGCCATCAGTACTTGGTCCGTGATGCCGCTGGGCCTGCCTGTCTGACCGTCACCTTTCAGGTCCATGGGAAGACCATTATATAGTGCTCAAACTATTTTGCAAGTGCTAACCGCGGACTCGTTGGGGGCGCCTTCAGATGATATGGGTAACACATTTATAGGACAGGCTTTACGCCTACCTTCATAGCAAGTGACAACCAAAAGCTTAATTTGTGTCCTTACTAATTCTGCGCCAACAGGGAGCCGGGCAGGTCACTCGAAAACCGTCGGAAGTGGGCTGCCGAGGCCGGAGAATTCTGTCGCGCCGAAGCGACTAAGTGGAACACCACTGCCAGACTAGGCCCCCCGGCTGGGCAGCCTACAGGGGCTCGCCGACAGGACCACGGTTAGCACGCGGGTAGCTAGTTGTCTGGTGGGAACCACGCCGGTCCCGGGCGGCGCCCATGTCTGACTCCACCTATTCGACGTAGCCGAGGTCGCGGAGCCGTTCTTCGACCTGAGCTTCCCCCTCGCCGAGACCGGAATCGGAGCTACCCTCGTCGTTGTTGGCAGGCTTCTCGGGGGGCCAGAAGGTCACTAACAACACCACGGCAGTGACCAGCGCCCAGATGGCGGGCACCAGGAACAGTCCGCCGTAGTCGATCGCCCCGGTTGTAGAGTCCTTGTAGACATCGCCCAGGTAGCCCCACAGCAGGCTGGACAGGAACGGCCCCAGGCCGAGGATCACCAGATTGACCAGCATCTGCGCACTGGCCCGGACGTCCTTCGGTGAGAACTCCTCGGCGAAGACGTACACGACGGCCAGGAAGAACGTATACGCTGCGCCGTGAACGACGTTGCTGGCAATGACGAGCCACGCCATGTTCGGATTACCCGCGCTGTACGAGTAGATGGCGAAGCGGACGACGTGTGCCAGGACGCCGAGCGACAGCATCTTTCGCCAGCCCAGTCGGCTCAGGAACCATCCCATCGCGGCCATCGTGAAGATCTCGGCGACCTGGGCGATGCTCATCGCCGGCATGATCCACTCGTCGCGAACCTCCAGCGTAGCCAGGAACGCGCTGGTCCAGACGAAGTAACACTGGTGCACCCCCGCATCACTCAGGGTCAGAATGAACAGGACCAAGAAGGCCGGAATCTTCAGCAGGGACAGCGCCTTAAACGGGGCAAAGGCCTGGGCCGCGTCCTTCTTCGGCGGCGTATGCGGCAGCGTCAGCGAGAAGAAGGCGAGGAACAGCGAGGCCCCGCCGGCAAGATAGAACATGGCCCTCAGACCCATCTTCAGAGCATCGCCCTCCACGCCCCGGAGAACGAAGAACATGGGCCAGCTCGCTGCGATCCAGCCAATCGTTCCCCAAACGCGGATGCCGCCGAAATCGCGCTTGGCGTCAGGCATGTGGGCGAAACTCACCGAGTTGGCCAGCGATAGCGTCGGAATGTAGAAGATGGCGTAGAACAGCATCATCACGAAGAACGGAAGGAACGTCTCCTGCCGGGAGACGGCGAACATGAGGATCCCGCCGATGAGGTGACTGACGAACATGAACCGTTCGGATGAGAACCACCGATCGGCTATCTGCGCGCTGGCGAACATGGCCGTGACTGATGCAATGGCCATCGTCGCAAACACCCAGCCGAGCTGAGCTCCGGAGAAGCCGAGAAAGTCGGTCAAGTAGCGGCCGAGCAGTGGCAGCCAGGCTCCCCAAATCACGTAGGTGCAGAACATCATTACGCTAAGACGAATTCGCAACCCCAGGCTCATCGTTCGCCTCCCATGTTGTAGCGCGTGGAAGAGGGCGTATTGTAAATGAGCGCGAAGGGAACGCAACCGACTGTAGCCCGCGTGGAGTAACCTGTCCCTTCAACATGACATGGCTGGTCTTGCACAAGTTCGCATCTATCTGGTTGGACAGCGAGAGCGGCAATGTCTCTGACGTTGTATCCGGTTCCCGCAGGTTCAAGTAACGCGATCGAACCAATCAGTCTTGGGGGGATGAGAAGGGCGACCCGAAGCCATGAGGCAGAATCGTCACGGTGAGCTACTATAGACCAAGGCCGACCATGGCGCATGGCAATCGGAACCGCAACCTATGTAGGCCGGCCCCGTCCGGGGCCAAACGTAGGCCGAACACGGACAGCGGGTGCTGGCGCCCCCAGTACGCGGGGTGGTGTCTCTTGTCAAAGGCATGCACTATCGGAAGGGGCCGCGGTTTGATTGGTCGGGTAGCAATCGATTCAGTACGGCGCTTAGTCGCTCCTAACACCTGGAATTAGAAAGTCTTAACCTCGATTTCAGCTTCACCTTAGGCCGATCGTGCATGATTGAAGTAGGAGCTGCGTGGGACCGGTACGACTTGGCGGTCTTGGTCCTGGCGGCGGTGTTGAGGCCAAGTGGGCAAAGGCCCTGTTTCCCAGCCTGGGTGATAAGCTGTTGGGTCACCGTTTCCTCCGCGCCCGCGAACGCACAAAGGAATCCGATGCAGACCACCGAGAAGACGTTGGGAGTGCAGGCCAAGCGGCGTGGCCGATCCCGGGGCCAGGGCGCCAGGAGATCCCCAGTGAATCGACGCCAAGAGACCGACCCGCATGCCACACGGGCACGCACTCGTCGGCGCAAAAAGGGAGGACTGCTTCGAGAAATCGTGCGCAAGATGGCGGTGCACTTGCGAGAGGGTGACGCCACGGCCGCCGCGCGGCTCTTCACGGAAGCGCATCAACATGAGGCTTTTCAGGACCATCCTGATGTCTTGCGATGGCTGATCCGGAAACTGGGCAAGGATCAGGCCGGCAAGCTCGTCGACGGGCTTTCACACTTGCCGTGCTACAACTGTTCGAAGGGCTATGTCTCCTGTGAAGACTGCGACGGTGAAGGGCACCTCGACTACGAGAAGACCTGCGAGAGGTGCATGGGGCTTGGCGTGGTGCCCTGTGATTTCTGCGCGGGGTCCGGGTTGATGGGCATCGAAGGCCTTCCCCTCGGTCTCCAATCGATTGTGGCAATAGAACGGCTGAGGCGATCCCTCAAGCGAGTCAAGAAGCACGTGGAATGCCCGTTGCCGCAGGCTGAGCAAGACGATGCCGGGCGAGGCGCAGAAGAATGTGCGAAGCTGCTGTTGGCCCTGGAACGACGGATCCGCGTCCTGGAGAACATGCTGGCGCTCGCCGGGCCGTTGGCGCGGTCGGGTCGAAAGGTTCGCAAGACGCTCGACGAGCCGATCTCCTCCTGCGGCAAGACGGCTGTGGCCGCCGAGACGCGGATTCGCGAGTGCCTCCAACAGCTCACGGCTGCTGCCATTCACGACGCGCAACGGGCCGCGGAGGGCACGCCGGCTCGCCAGCTTGCCGAGAGCAAGGTGACGCTCTATCAGAAACTCCTTGCGTCGGAGGGCCTTGCAGGGACTGGTTTTGACCGTGCCCCACTGGCAGCAACGGTGAAGAGAGCGACGCGGGAAGCCTTCCCTCGAAGGAGGCAACGTAAGCAGAGAAACGCTTAAGATCCTCTGCTCGATCCGAGTGTAGCAACTGCGTCTATAGGTGTGGGAGCGCGAGGATAGGCCCCGAAGTTCACCACGGGAGTGACGCTATGAAGCCTTTTGCGCTGGCGGATCTGAAGGTTCTTGCCGCCTGTGATAGTTATCCCACTGTCTCGGTATACACGCCGCTGCACCGTAGCGGGCCGGACAACGCCCAGGACTCCATCCGGCTGAAGAACTTGCTGCGACAAGCGCATGAGCAGCTTATGTCACTGGGGATTCGCGAGGTAGAGATTGATGGATTGCTGAAGCCCCTCTGGGAACTCCAAGTGAATCAGCGATTCTGGGCCGATCATTCTGCGGATGGCTTGGCGCTTTTCGCCGCCCCCGACCTACGTTCCCATTATCGACTTCCTCGCGCCTTCAAAGACCTGGTGATCGTGGCCAACGGTTGTCATGTCAAGCCGCTCGTTCCCCTTCTTCTGGACGACGGCCAGTTCTTCTTGCTGACGATCAGTAAGCATGCGGTACGGTTGTACCGTGGCACGCGAATGGGCATGACACCGGTCGAGTTGCCAGACACGATGCCGTGGAGCATGGAGGAGGCCTTGGCTGGCGTTGAGGTCGAGCAGTCACTGCAACACCATTCCGTCAACACAGGCGGGAGGTACGGTGTGTCAGGGATGGTGCACGGCCAAGGCCGCCCAAAGGACATCGAGAAGAAATCGCTTGAGAGGTACTTTCGGCGAGTTGCCCGTGTCCTAGAGGATTCATTCGAGGGCGAACTGACACCGCTCGTTCTTGGGGCGGTGGACTACTACCATCCGATCTTCCGGGCAATCTACAAGTCCTCCGGTCTTCTGCAGGACGGGGTTGTCGGGAGCCCCGATGCGATGAGCGAACAAGAACTACTCGAACGCGCCTGGCCGATCGCCAGAGCCCACTTGCGACAGCGATTGCGCCAAGCGGCGGAGCGATACAGCGCCCTGGCGGGCACCGAGCGAACGTCAAGCGATCCACGCACCGTCCTCGAGGCCGCACACGAGGGCCGTGTGGATACTGTCTGGGCAGCTGAGGAGAGCCACATGTGGGGCACCTACGATCCGGTCGATCAGCAGTTCGCACCTCAGACAGAACGACAACCGGGCGATGTCGATCTGGCCAACCTGGCCGTAACGCAAACGCTTCGCCATGGAGGAAACGCCCACGTAGTTCCTCGGCAGCAGCTTCCCGGCGACGCGGATGGGGGCCTGGTGGCAGCCGTCTTTCGGTGGTGATGGACCTTTGGGTATGGGCCCCTGGACGCAGAGCGGACCGACGTATCCGGTCCCGATTTCCGAGCGCCTCAGGCCGCACGCTTATGCGAGGTAGGACGGAACGTGACCGTCGACCAAGCAGCGAACAAAGAGGTCGGGATGAGAGGGGCAGCGCGTGTCGCGCTCTTGGCGCTACTCTTGGTCCTATTGCTCAGCAGCTGCTAGCGTCAGCAGCTTGAGGCGAGGTCTCCGCATGCTGTCCCTCTCACACGGGTACCTCCCTGCCTCTGCGATCCCTGGGCGCCGTATCTGCATGTCGTCTGCGCATTAGGACTTTCTAACCTAGATTTCAGACGTGGCTTAGGCGGCGCGTCCATAATTGTCTCAGAGAGCGCATTCTAGCGGCGCTCAGGAGCCAAGCATGTTTCGAAACAAGGCATCAGTCTATGCAGTGTTGGCGGTGGTGGAGGTCGCTAAGAGACGCAAAGCCGGAGCGACCGCTGGCATCCAGGCCGGCGAGATCGCTGAGACGTACGGCCTGCCGACCGCATACGCCGCCAAGGTGATGAGCCAGCTGGCCCGGTCACGGATCCTTCGATCCGACCGTGGACCGCGCGGTGGTTTTCAGCTGGCTCGTGATGCGGACGAAGTCAACTTCCTCCAGGTGATAGAGGCAGTCCACGGTGTCATCGATGGCCGGCAAGACGCCGAGCAGGCTGGGGCTCCCGCAGAGATCCAAGCAGGCCTGGCAGACATCTTCGGCTCGGCCACAGATGGGGTGCGAGAGGTCCTCGGCGGCATGACCATCGACCGCTTCGTCGACAAGTACTGCAAGTCCGTCTCGGAAGTGGCCTGAATCATTGGACGTTCGAAAGGCCGATCTGTGTATGAGCTTCGGCGAGTACCGAGGCCCCGCTACGACGCGTTAACGGTGAAGGAGTGAAGCGATGCTACGGAGCGCCACTTCTGTTCTAGGGTATCACATCGACGCGACCGATGGGGTAGCCGGCAAGGCATACGACTTCTACTTCGACGACGCAGACTGGCTCATTCGCTACCTCGTGGCTAGCGCCGGGACGTGGTCCTCTCGCCGGCGGGTTCTTATCCCACCTGCGTCCCTTGGCCAGCCAGATTGGCAGAAGCGCTCCTTCCCCGTGAAGTTGTCCAAGGAGCAGGTTGTCAACAGCCCCGAGGCCACTGCAGCAAAGCCCGGATGCCAGCGCTATCAGGCGGCCTCTGAAGGCGATTTCGGCTGGCCTACATACTGGCAAGATGCTACGGGTTCCTTCGCGCCGGTAGCGGCAGCCGTGCAGCAGGTCCAGACGGTTACAGAGGAATCGCCCGATCACCCGGGGGCGCCAGCCAAGCCGGTAGCCGATCCGCACTTGCGAAGCCTGAGGACGGTGTGCGGGTTCCACATCTGCGCCACAGACGGCGAGATCGGGCACGTCGAAGATCTGATTGTTGACGACGAGAACTGGGCGGTTCATCACGTCGTGCTTGATACGCGGAATTGGCTGCCAGGCAGCAAGGTGCTGGTTGAACCTGCAACGTTCGATCGAATTCGCGGGGATGAGGCCAGGGCCTACGTGGCCCTGGACCGAGCGGCAGTCAGGAGGTCCCCTACCTACGACCCATCGATACCGATCAACCGTGATCAAGAAGGCAGATGCTGCGACTACCACGGCCGGCCTGAATGGGTGTGACGAGTGCTTGAGAATCAACGCGGCCCATTACGGTCGCGATGTATGACAAGAACGCAGTGGGAGGCCCTTTCATGCTAACGGTGACCAAAGCCGCTCGCGAACAGTTGACAGGAATACTGAGCACGGTCGATGCACCAGAGAACAGCGCGGTACGTCTCGTGCTGTCAAGCAAGGGCTTCAAGCTTGAGGTGGGCCGCGTCGAGCAAGACGATGAGACCTTCTCCCACGATGGGAACGTCGTACTGGTGCTCGACAAAGAGGTCTCGCAGATGCTCTCGGACAAGAAGCTTGCCGTCCAGGGCACTCAGGAGCGGAAGCGACTGACGCTGGTGTAGTGGCGCAGGAAGGGCGAGAACCTGGCGCTTCAGACCGGTGCCCGACAGGGCGGCGTGCTGGGTGTGAAGGTTGCGGTATGTCCGTCTCATTGGAGGAATGCCCATGCTCACTGTGACTGATGCCGCTGGTGAGCACCTGGCTCGAATGCTCACCGTCGCCTCGGAGGGCACTGCAATACGGCTCGTCGCCTCGGGGGAGGATCTGAAAGTGCAGTTGGACAGCGCCAAGCCTGGCGACGCGACGTTCGACCACAAAGGCGCGAGGGTGCTGGTGCTCGACGAGCAAGCCGCGGGATTGCTGGCGGGCAAGACGCTCGATGTGACGGAGACCAACGAAGGGCCTCGCCTGGCGCTTGTCTAGAGGCGCAGTGAGGCAGGGTTCATCCGTCCGGTTCCGTCCACGGTTCACAGAGAAGGAGAGCTGTGTGTTTCAGGTATCCGATGCTGCTGCCGCGCAGATAGCAGAGGTTCTGTTGAATTCCGAGGCGCCAGACGATGTCGTGATACGCCTTGGCTGGGTGGGTGAAGGTGTGACAATCTGTCTGGATGAAGCTCGTCCGGATGATGAGATGTTCGCCCACGAAGGCAGGACCGTCTTGGTGGTTGACCGACAGGTTTCTGAATCCCTTTCGGACAAGAAACTGGACATTGAGCACAGCGGAGACGGGGCACAGCTCACGCTGGTGTGAACCAGCGCAGGAACTCGTTTGCTGAAGACCCACGATGAGCGACGGAATCGCGGGAGCGGAAGCAGGCTGGCTGGCAAAGGAGAACCCATGTTTACCGTAACGGAACCTGCGCTAGCGAACATAGGACGGGTTCTTTCGGAGAAGAACGCGCCAGACAATGCAGCCGTTCGGCTGAAGCAGGAATCTGACGGTGTGAGGATCCGCTTGGACAGCCCTAAGTCCGGCGACACCACCTTTAATCATGGGGGCAAGACTGTCCTCGTGCTGGATGAAAAGGTGTCCAAGTCCCTGGCGGATCGGAAGCTGGATGTCTTAGACAACGGCACCGGCCCCCGGCTGACGCTCGTGTAGATCCGAAGGGAATCGATGCGTTGTGAAGTTCGGTGACAGTCAGTAGGACTGCCGGTGTGTCACCTAGAGAGTCACGATGCTAGCGGTGACCGAAGCTGCTCGGAAGCAGATAGCCGAAGTCCTAAGCAAGGCTCACGCGGCCGATGGCCTTGCGGTGCGTGTCATCTTCACGGGAAAGGGCTTCACCCTTGGACTGGAGGCACCCCGTCCCGAGGATGAGATCTTCAAGCATGAGGGAAGAACCGTCCTCGTCGTAAGCAAACGGGTCTTGCAGGCCCTGGGGGACAAGACGATTGACGTCTCGAACACCGAGGACGGCCCGGAATTGAGCCTGGGATAGACGATGATGGAATCGATGAAACCGATTCGGCCCCGACAATCAGGCAAGCCGCCAATTTCGGTAGGCCGAGAGCCCATTACCCGGAGGAATGCTAATGCTTACCGTGACCGAAGCCGCTGGCAATAAACTGGCCTCGCTGCTCGCCAATGCGCAGGCACCGAAGGATGTCGCCGTCCGCGCCGTGGCCGAGAAGGACAGCATCACATTGCGCTTGGACAAGGCCCAATCGGGTGACGAGACGTTCGAGCATGAGGGCAAGACCGTCCTCGTGGCCGATGAGGAAGCTTCAAAGCAGCTCACCGGTAAGACATTCGACGTGGTGACTACAGCTAGCGGCAGCGAACTAACGCTTCGCTAGGTGACGAGCTGCTCCCTAGGAGAAAGGCAACTGCCACCGAAGGGAGGGATGCTGTTGCTAACGATTACCGAGGCGGCGGGTGAGTACATCGCAGAGATGCTTGCCCACTCCCCTGAAGATCTCGCAGTACGGCTTGTGGTACCGGGTGCTCGCGAGCGCGAAGAAGACGAGGGCCTCGACGATGAGCCCATCGCGCAGCTCGTAGTCGACAAGGTGTTTCTGGGCTTGTTGACCGATCGGACGCTCGATGTCGAGGACGCTGGTGAAGGGCCGCGCCTCACGCTGCACTAGGTCAAAGAGGATTTTCGCCGAGCACGGAAGCACGGTCACCGATACCATGCGGCCTAAGAGAATGAAGCGTAGCAGGAAGGCCATCCTCCTCCGAATCTCACCTGACTTGTGGGAGAGCCTGCGATGCTGGGCGAAGGAGGAATGCCGCAGCCTGAACGCCCAGATGGAGTACCTTCTTCGTGATGCAGTCAGAGACCGGGTGGAACACGAACAGCGGGGAGCGCCTGCGGGTTCGGCACACGTCCGCGATGATGGCGAAGTGGGCCGTGAGCTCCCAGGTCCTCCAGAGCGAGTTGATATCTTCGACCTCGGCCATTCGGGCCGACTCGATTGAGTTCGGCTGCTTCATGCGGGTCCTCCAACATTCGCGGTCCGTCCAGCAGCGTCTCGGCTAGAGCGATCTCGTGCCAGGATTCCTCAGTGACATCAACTTGGATGCGGTGCCGACGGCGTCTTCCGAACAGACACGTGTGCCGTCTAAACATTGTCGGACACCTGCGGGCGTGAGCCGCCCACGCCTCAACAAGCGTAGGCCTCTGTAGTTGCGGGGAGAACAAGAGCAAAATGGCCAATTCGATCCGGGTGATGGTTCTTCGGGCCGCCGGCACCAACTGCGATGAGGAAACCGCCTTCGTCTGGTCGTTGGTCGGGGCACAAGCCGACCGCGTCCACATCAATCGGGTGATGGCCCAGCCGTCCATGCTCCACGAGTACCAGGTGCTGACCGTCCCCGGCGGTTTCAGCTACGGCGACGACGTGTCCGCGGGGAGGATCTTCGCCAATCAGATCGCCCATCACCTCGCCAACGAGTTGCGTGGCTTCGTCGAGGCGGGCAAGCTCGTGTTGGGCATCTGCAACGGGTTTCAGGTCCTGGTCAAGGCGGGCTTGTTGCCCGGGCCGATGAGCGAATCACACGCTGTCCCGGCGACCGGTACGCAGCCGGTGACGGTCACGTACAACGACTCGGCCAAGTTCGAGAGCCGCTGGGTGCACTTGCGTGTTGGGACGGACCGGTGTGTGTTCCTCGAACCCGGCTCGACGTTGGCGCTCCCGATCGCGCATGGGGAGGGCAAGGTGGTTGCCGTCGACCAGGCTACCCTAGGAGCGCTGTCCAGCGGAGGTTACGCGGCAGTTCGGTACGTCGACGAACATGGCCAGCCCGGCCCGTATCCGATTAATCCCAACGGCAGCGAGGATGACATTGCGGGTTTGACGGACCGGACTGGCCGCGTCCTTGGCCTGATGCCGCATCCCGAACGTCACGTCCACCGGACGCACCATCCTCAATGGACTCGCCGCCCCGCCGACGCTGTCCCCGACGGGCTGATGATTTTCCGCCGCGCCGTGGCATACTTGCAGGCGTGACTAGCGTGCTTGTCCCTATCGCGACTTGTGCGCGGGGGAGGTCGTTCCTTGCCCTCCGTATGGGTTGGCTTATAGATTAGACGTAGGCCAAGTGCGGACTCACCGCTCAGTGTAGGGTCAGAACCTGCGGCGTGTGACCGGTGTGGGGGGTGTGATCGTTGGTTTGTGGGAACCGCCATGCGACTCTTGGTCATAGAAGACAACCCGAAGGTGGCCGGCATGATCGAGCAGGGGCTGACCGAGCAAGGCTACCAGGTCGACGTTGTCCACAAGGGCTTCGAAGGAGAAGCCAAGGCCGCACGTGGGGGCTATGAGGCCGTCGTGCTTGACCTGATGCTCCCTGACCGCGATGGCGTTGATGTGTGCAGGAACCTGCGTCGGCGAGGCACGAAGACGCCGATTCTGATGCTCACGGCTCTCTCGGAGACCGCAGACAAAGTAGCCGGCCTTGACGCAGGTGCCGACGACTATCTGACCAAGCCGTTTGAGTTCGACGAGTTCCTCGCTAGGGTTCGAGCGCTGCTGCGACGCGGCGAAGCCACGGAGGGCACGGTCCTGAAATACGAAGATATCCAGATGGATCTGGCCAAGCGCATCGTAACGCGCGCAGGGGAAACGGTCTCCCTTACTCCCAAGGAGTTCTCGCTCCTGGAGTACCTGATGCGGAATCCGAATCGTGTGTTAGGCCGGACCGCGATCGCCGAGCAGGTGTGGGATGTAGACATCGGCAGCGATAGCAACGTAATCGACGTGTACATCTCGACGCTCCGGCGAAAAATCGACAAGCCCTTCAACAAGAAGCTGATTCACACGGTTGTCGGCACCGGGTACGTTCTTGGTGCAGAGGGTGCGCCTGCTTGAGAGGACCTTTGGAAGACGGGCAATGCTGCGGCTCTTCCATTCACTTCGATTCAAGCTCACCGTGCTGTACGTGATTGTCTTCGGGATCATTCAGGTCCTCCTGTACGTTGTGGTGGTCTTCGTTTACGAGAGCCGCCAATGGAGCCGCCTGGATGAACGACTCAGGCAACGCGCCCAGAGCATGATCGAAGTCATCGACGTTGCCGCGGACGGGGTCCTGGAACGCCCGTCGGCCGTTGGTGTCCGCCCGTACTTGGACGCGTTCCAGTTCCCGGACTTCTACTACCAGATCCGCCTGGAGAACGGAAAGGTCGTCGATCGGTCGGACAACATGCGGCGGCTTGAGTTCCCCGCCGGCACGGTTCGTTTCGACAAGAAAGGCCCGGAGCGGAAGTTCGAGACGATGGGGGGCGGTTTCGCTCGATCGTTGCTCGGCGTTGATGGCGAACTGCGAGTGCTGACGTGGTACCACCGGCAGCCAGACGGCACACTGTATTGCCTTCAGGCGGCGATGGATCGTCGACCGTTCGTGGAGGCGGTGGTCGACTCGCGACAACTGCTAGCCACCACATGCCTCGTCTCGCTGCTTGCCGTAGGCGTGACGGCCTGGATCTTGGCGAAGCGATCGCTAGCTCCCATCGAGGATGTTGGGAAACAAGCAGAGGACGTCAGCCCCAAGAAGCTCGACCTTCGGATTGAGATCCCTAATAGGCAGGACGAAGTGGCGGAGATGGTCACGACGGTGAATCAGATGCTCGACCGGCTTGAACAAGCCTTCTCCGAGCAGGGGCGGTTCATCGCCAACATCTCTCACGAGCTGAAGACACCGTTGACATACTTGCTTGGGCAGGCGCAAGTGCTGCATCGGCAAGCTCGCACACCTGAGGAATACGACCAATTCGTCGCGAATGTGGAAGACGAGATGCGTCGCTTGAAACAAACCGTAGACAGCTTCCTTATGCTCGCGCGGTCGAATGCGGGCCTACGTGAGCTTGGTGTCACGGACATCTCAGCGAATGACTTCGTCATGGAAGCGCTGGAGCGCTGCCAGCCGCTGGCATCTCATCAGGAAGTTCAGATCTCTCCGAACCTGGCGCCTGCCGACAGAGACGATGCCGATCCAAACGTAAGGGGGGATCCAGAGCTGCTGTGCACAATGGTCGAGAATCTCGTGCGCAATGCGATTCGGCACTCCCCGCCCACGGCTACCGTGGAAGTCGAGGTCGGTTGGTGCGATCCGGACGTGGCTATCGTCGTTCGCGACCAGGGGCCCGGTATTCCGGAAGGCCAGCTCGAACGCATCTTCGATGAGTTCTATCACGCATCCGGAGACACGTCAGACGCGGACGGCGTTGGGTTGGGCCTGTCCATCGCTCGGGCCGTGGCCCGGCTGCACGAAGGATCGCTCAAGGTCGAGAACCGCCAGGGCGGCGGGGCCGAATTCACCATCCGGCTGCCGCTTGCACGCGGCGCCCAGCCGCAGCGTCCTGCCAGCATTAGCAAGTCTTAACCCCGATTTTAGCCCCCCTTCAGGCATATCGCGCATAATTTCGGTGAACCCAGCATGGAATGGGAGGGGCGAAATGGCGGCTATTCCGATGGTGTTCAAAGGAATCAGTGAAGTAAGCCTCCGCGTCCGGGACTTGCAGGAGAGTTCGGCTTTCTATCGAGAGCTTTTCGGCCTGGAACCCGTTGACACGGAACCGCCAACGGCCAAGAGCCGGAAGTGCCGTGCTGGCCATCCCTTGAACCAGGATGGCTTCAGCGTCGTCCTGACCGAGGGGCTCCCCCCAGGCGCCGCGCCCAACGTCGATCATTTCAGCCTGGAGGTGCCAACGCTGAGAGACTTGATGTCTGTCTACAGCGCGGCGACGGAAAGAGGCGTTCAGGCAACAGAACCCCGCATGTACGCAGGTCGGTGGCAGACGTTTCTGTTCGACCCAGACGGCTATAAGGTCGAGGTCATGACGAGAGATTCCGGTACGGCGGAAGCGGGGTCCTACGGCGAGTAGGGCTTCCCATAGAACGAGGTCTGGAAAGCACGGTGAATGCGATCAGTTCCGCCGCCAAACCCGAGGGGGCAGATTGCGATGTCCAAGAAGCCGTGCGAATCGTCTTCGGCCGAGTGCTTTCCTGTTTCAGCGAAGAGGACTCGCTTGTCGCGGAGCGACAACAGCACGGGATCCGAGTAGCTTACACGCCCGGTTCAGCCTCGCCCGACCCTCGCGATCCCACGGTCCTACGGTTCAGCTTCTGTTGCGAGACGAACGAGATGTGGATCGGCAGCTTGAGTGTTGCGGCTCCCTTCCGATCGAGCGGCCTCGGATGCGAACTGGTCCAGGTTGCCGAAGAGACCGCCCGCAGGATGGGGATTCGGACCGTCAACGTGTTCCCCTACGTCTCGGTAGCATCTTTCTGGGAGAAGATGGGTTACCAACCACATCCCTGTACGGCTCGCGTCTTGACGAAGCACTTGAGCAAATGAGCGATTTCCGCCAACGATCTCGTGTGCGTTCATCCTCATCGCTCTGGCGGATACACGGATCAAGCGAGAAAGCGTCGAGCGACACTTTGGCGAGTGCTCTGGCCTCCGAGGCTATGTGTGAGGTCTGCTGCCCGCAGGTGCATCGGTCGGCCGACCGTACGTAGCATTACCGAAGCGCATTAGAATACCGTGAGATCAGTCACCTTCGTATAGCCCTGTTAGAAAGGAGGCCACCGATGAACGCTGCGAAGAACCTGACGTATCTGACGCTGTCGGCTGCGGTGCTGATGGTCGGCGGCTGCACCCGCGAAGACCCCAGGACCAAGCAGCTGGAGCAAGAGAACGCCTCGATCAAGAAAGAGAAGAATCGGCTGTCCACCGAGCTGGACTCAGCCAAGACATCGTTGAAACAAGCAGAGAAGAAGGTCGCCGATTCTGAGACCGCGATGAAGGAGCTAAAGGCCTCTCACGAGAAGGCGCTGGCTGAGGCGAAGGCATCCGCGAAGACGTCGCTCGACGCAGCCACTAAGAAAGCTCAGGAGGCTGAGAAGACGCTCGCCGATGCCCAAGCTGCGGCCAAGAAGGAAGCCGATGGGCTGAAGAAGCAGCTGGCCGAGGCAACCAAGAAGCTCGGTGACATGGAGAAGAAGCTGGACGCAGCGAAGAAAGAAGCACAGGGTCTCAAGAAACAGGTGACCGACCTGACCAAGAAGCTCGGTGAGGCCCAGAAGGCACTAGAGGCGGCACAGAAGGCCAAGAAGGCCGTCGGCCCGGAGCCGCCTAAGCCGAAGTGAGGGACTACGGCCTGAAGGCCGTGGCTTCAGGAAGGATGAGAGCTTTCCGCTGGATTCCGGCCGGTTCGGCCACGAGAATCTGGCCGGGAGGATCTCATGAAGAGGAAACGGTTCCCGGAAGAACAGATCGCCTTTGCCTTGCGGCAAGCAGAGGCGGGATCAGCGGTGCGGCTGGGCGGAGGAGGTCCCCGACCAGGGACACATTCAGGTGTTTCAGCTTGGAATGAGGAGAGAGCCGCATGCCACAAGAGATGAATCCACATGATCACGCGCTTGAGCAGCTTGACAAGGCCGCGCAGCTGATGAACCTCGATCCGACCCTTCACAAGATCTTCTCGAAGCCCAAGCGAGTTCTAGAAGTGTCCATCCCCGTCGAGATGGACAGCGGCGAGTACGAGGTCTTCACCGGATACCGCGTCCAGCACAATTTCAACCGCGGTCCGACCAAAGGCGGGATCAGATACCATCCGGCAGTTACGCTGGACGAGATCAAGGCCCTGGCGATGTGGATGACGTGGAAGTGCGCCGTGGTCAACATACCTTACGGCGGCGCCAAGGGCGGCGTCGTCTGCAACCCGAAGCAAATGGGCACGAAGGAACTGGAACACCTGACCAGGCGCTTCACGGTGGAGATCATCGGGATGATCGGGCCTGACAGCGATATTCCCGCCCCGGACGTCTATACGAATCCGCAGGTGATGGCATGGATGATGGACACGTACAGCATTGTCAAAGGATCCCGTGTCTTGGGCGTGGTCACCGGGAAGCCACTGAGTGCGGGCGGCTCGCATGGTCGAAGGGAAGCCACCGGTCGGGGAACGGCGATAACAACACTGAATGCCTGCAGGCATCTCAAGATGAACCCTGAGGAGTTGCGGCTGGTGGTACAGGGGTTTGGAAACGTCGGTTCGGTCAGCGCGAAGATTCTAGACGAGGCGGGCCTGCGCCTTATCGCCGCAAGCGATTCCCAAGGTGGCGTGTACAACCCCAGGGGATTGGAAGTCGCCAAACTGGTCGAAGTCAAAGCGCAAGGCGGCTCCGTCATCCACTACGGTGACGCCGATAGGGTCAGCAACGAAGAACTGCTCGAGCTGGAGACGGACATACTGATCCCCGCAGCCCTAGAGCATGTGATCACCGAGGAGAACGCCCCGAGGATCAAAGCCAGGATCGTTGCCGAGGCCGCCAACGGGCCGACCACCGTGGGAGCAGACGCCATCCTCGAAGACAGGGGCGTGTTCGTCGCTCCCGACATCTTGACGAATGCCGGCGGCGTCGTGGTGTCCTACTTTGAGTGGATCCAGGGAACTCAGAGCTTCTTCTGGGATGAAGCCACTGTGAACGAACAGCTGGAACGCATCATGCAAGGCCTTCGCGGATGTGCTGGCGCTTCACGAAGAACGGACAGTGGGAATGCGGATGGCCGCGCTCATTCTGGCGATCTCACGGGTTGCGGAGGCCACGATGGTCAGAGGCATCTACCCCTAGGTGGTGCCACTCTGAAGAGCATTCCCAGCTGGAAGACACGAGAGCGCAACACTGTGGCGTGATTGTGGCGTGTCGCACGGGATCGGTAGGCCCAGCGCAGACCATGCCTGGTTCGCGTGCGGGGAGGCCAACGGTGGTCACGCCGCAGCCCAGGCTACTGTTCCTGTCCGGGTCTGCCATGACGTTTCCTCGGCCTGCGGCGACGTCGTCGGCTCGTTGAGTTGTGCAAGAGTTGTGCACGAACCAGTCAGAAAACAGTCGTGACAGCAGTCTCAGGACAGTTCGAAAACAGTCCATAAGTGCTGCAGCGATATGCCATTAGCCCTTCTTGCGCTTGCCCTTGCGTTTGGCCTTTCTCCGCTTCCCAAGCTGGGATTCATTGGGGCAGCTGGACTATCACGAGACCCCGCCACACCCACTGTCATGGCGGAGTCTCCAGAATCTCACCTGCCGTCGGTTGTCAGCCCCTCTCAACGCACTCATGTGCAGCATACCGCCGCCAGAAAGCTTGACGCCTAAGACCATGAGGACAGGATTTCCTGCAATCTCTTCCTGTGTTCGGACACGTGACGCTTGATGGCCGGCGTACGTAGCAAAGCCTCAGCGGTGCCGAGCACGCAGGCTTTGTACTTCCACATGATCCATATGAGCTCGGCCGTGTAATCGGGACTCAGTTTGAGGAGGGATCTCCGCACATCTGAGATCTCGTCCTTGTCCACCGGTAGCCATCTCGCGCCGTGTTTGACGAGCAGATGAATAGCCTTCATTCCGTCACGAGATCGCTCCGTATCAATGTTCTTTCGGTCGCGCTCCAACCCCCACGGATCGATTCGAAAACTCCAGCTCATGCCGTTCAGGCACCCTTGAATGGCTGAACAGCCGCCGTTGTCCTGGTCATTTGGATCGAGTCCGTTCTCAAGAAGCTGCTTCATCATCTCGACTCCCCGTCCGCTGCACATGTAGCGAAGGGTTCGACACAGGTACGGATGGGTTGGATTTGCCCGAATCTGCTTCGTCTCGAAGATCTCGAAGTGGTCGTACAGGGCTGCGTATTCGAGTGCGGATAGTCCCTCGTCTTCGTCATCCGGCTCTTCATCGCACGCATCCGAGCCTGGCTTGTACGGATCAGCACCCAACCATAGCATCAGGGAAATCCACTTCTGGTTCCCTTCCTTACAGTGATGACGGAGGGCGATGTTGGCTTGCTCCTGCAGCGATGGGAACTGCTTCACGTACTGCTTGTAGATCCGGAGAGCGGTGCGGATGCGGTTGCTGAAGGCATACGCAAGAGGCCTGCCCGTCTCGATGTCGGCGCCGCGCTCGATGAAGAACGTCATTATCTCCGGGTCCCACGAGTCGAACACGCGATCCATGTCAACGGTCCTGGGATCATAGCCGTGCTCGACGAGCAACTGGACGACATCAAGACGTCGCATTTCCAACGCCTTGTTCATCGGAGAACCCCAACCTTCCGGCTCGATAGCAGCGCCAGCTTTGAGAAGCACCTGGACCAGGCTGTGGAACCCGCGTTCGATGGCGACATCCAGTGGGCTCTTGGGTCGCTGACCCTTGTCAGGGATTGGCGGCGGGTTCACCGGCTTCCCTGCTGAAATCCATTCCTGAATCTGAAACAGCTTGCCGGCTTTGCAGAGCTCGACCAGCGGCTTGATCGCCTCGTAGTCGCGAGCGCGCCTGATTTCTTCCGTTCCTGGATTCATGCCTGCTACCGTGGGTCCGAGAAGCGCCCGCCTTGTTCTTCTACTTCGCTCACATCTTCGTCGAGAATGGAGGGCGGGCTCTCTCGCAGGGGATCCAGCCTGTCAGCTTGCTGGATAGCCCAAGCGATCCACTGCTTGAATTCGCTGTCGTGTGCCATGCTCCCACACTCGGCTGCGTGTGCTTTCTTGGTCGCCTCGATGAAGGCGCGGAGCGTCTGGCTCGTCTGCCAGCTGCTTGCGGACTTGATGAGCTCTCCCACCCGAGCACGTTCTGCTTCGATGAGCGCGGCCTTCTCGGCCCGTATTCGAGCGACCTCCTGGCGCCGCTGCTCTTCTTCGCGCAGTTCCTGTGCCCGTCTCCTCTGCTCTTCATCGTGTTCTTTCAGGCGCCCCGCCAGTTTCACCAAGCCCCTGACGACGCTGCTAAGGCTATCCTCCAGCCTCTGCTTCTTCCCGTCGCGCCAAGTCCGACGACACCCAAGAGACCAATACGCCTGTCCATGGTCGATCTGCAGTTCCAAACGTCCAGAGGCAACCCTCTTCTGGTCGAAGCGGCTGTGGCCAAATCGATATGGTCCATCCAGATCATGGTGCTCGGGTTCTTCCTGCCGCGTCTCGAGAGACTCCGAGATACCGAACCGAAGATTCACGCCGAGGAGTACAACCCTTGGCCCTGCGTGCACGCCATGTCCTCGCTCTTCAAGGACCTTCAGAAGGGCATCCATCACAAGCAGGGCCCGCCGCAGCCTTCCCTTCGTTACCCGAATGTCCAAGGGGACTTTCGGTGGAGGGATGATCAGACCATGCTCATCCACCTTTGCCGACTGCAGCTCCCGATTGGCAAGGCTTACGAGCTTGTGCGCGCCCCGGAGCGTCTTCGCAACTTCGATCGGTATCTCCTTGGCCTCTTCCCTCGCAACCGCGTCGCGCACCGCCGGCGACGAACTCGTGGGTTCCATCGGAACGTGCACCTCGATCTGGTAGTCGTTGTCCGGGTCCGGCAGGGGGACCTTCGACGGCTCGTGGCCAGCCTGCTTTTTGGCCCAGTAGCCTCGTGGGGGGACCGGTATGTTGTGTTTCCTGCAGATCTTCGCCATCCCTACATCCGACAACCCATATCGCCCCGCCAACCTCATCATGGGTTCCTGCCAGACCTGACAGTGCAGCTGTTTCCGTGAGATGTTCATTTTCGCCCGTGTCCTTCTCGGCGGAGGGATGTGACTTGACTCTTTCTGAAAGCGACCGTCTTCTCACGCTCATGCAACCTAAGCGAAAGGAGACCAACCAGTACGCCAGGTCGAGTCAAGGACCGATCGGTTTCGATGGCCTTCGTTGAAGCATTCTAAGGCGAAATCGTCGACCTCTTGAGCCAATTTGGCTTTGATGAGCCGGATCGAAGAGGTGGTGAAGATGGTCGCTGAAGCGATGGAGGAAGGGCCCAAAACTCAACGACGCTCGAGAGGTGCCGTACGCGGGCATCACGTTGCCCATTGGACATCATGGGCACCAGCTGATCGTCGGCGGTTCGAATTGGCAACGTGACGGGCACACTCGCTCCGGGCTCGGAGCGAACCAATCGGCTTACTTCCCCACGTCTTTCGACTGTTCGCAATCTCTCAAGGAGGGCGGATGACTAAGCTATGCCTCTCTTCCACGCGTCTAGCGTTTCAGCAACCCGCCATAGGATTCGCCTACCGTTCTTGACCCAGCAGTTGGGGAGCCTACCGTCCCGACGGTACTGGGCGAGCGTACGTTTCGGGATGCTTAGTCGTTTTGCCATCGTGGCCTCGTCCGCGAGATCGTCTGTTCCCGGAAGTGGGCGCGAAACGTTCTGACTGGTTTGAGCCGCAATGCGCTCCCGCTCGAGTCGCTCAATTGCCTCCGTGAGGCGGCCCAGCGGTTCCAAGGCCTCGGTCAGTCTGTTGACTGCGTCGATGAGACGGCCAAGTTGATCTTCAGGAATCTTCGTCATCCGACCTTCTCGGCTCCAGGTTCGAGCAGGTGCCGGCAGCTTGCGGACGAGCAGCTTGCCATTGGGGGCCCGCTGTGGATCTGTGTCTTGTGAATGCGAATCCCTGAACCCATCCCTGGTGCGTGACGCCCCCGGGCGTTCCCAGAAGCCGCAGAATGTTGCCACCTCGCAGAAATGTTGCCACCTACCCCTCAGAATTGTTGCCAGGCGATCTTAACCAGTTGGGGGCAAGTGCGTTACAGAACGACGTAACAGCTTGGGAAGCTGGCATTCTACCACTGAATTACGCCCGCACCTTAACTATGAGCTATTATGGGGGGTTACGTGAACCTGTCAAGTCCCGTTGGGTGCAGGAAAATCGCTGTAAGTCCCGTTAGTTACAGTTGCGTACATGCGAACTGGCAGGAAACTGGCAGATTCTTTTCGGAGCGGAGTTGGGGTGTTGGTCGCTGCTGTTGGGTTGGTCAAGTCTCTTTCGGGACACTTGCCTGGCTCGCCGCCGCGACGAACCCGCCATCCGATGACGTCGCTCCCTAGCCTGGTAACCGTGACTTCGCTGGATGAGGTATTCCGTTGGAGCACGTCAGGAGCGATCCCGCTGTATCGCTCTGACAGCAACTCGAAGTCCTCGCCGTTCGCGTATCCTACGGTGGCTTCCCTGACCTTGGCCATCCTGCATCAAGTGATCCAACGTCACGGCTCAGCGGCGCGCCGTTGCGCGTCCGCTGCAGCCGATTGTTGGGCTTCCTCCTCGATCTTCTGTCTTGCCGCTTTAAGAACCACCAGGTCACCAGAATCGAAATAAGGAGAGCACCAGTATGGTTTGGTTTCCTCTATTGCCGCGAAGGCGGCAATCACATCCTCACGCGTGTTCGCGTCCTGGATACTATGGACAAATGCCCTGAGCCTCTCCTTGTGCGTGTTGAAATCAACATCGGCAGGTCTTGAGAGGCAATAGTCAATTGCAGCCTTCGCTAGATCCTCGACTGAGTAGGTCAGCGTATTCCTATCTCGCTCGGAGAGGTCATCCCACAGGCGGGAACGAAGAGGAACGAGCATCAACAGCGAGTGGACAAACTTCTCGGCTGCAAAATCAATCTTGGATTGTGGCAACAGCCATCTCGCGAGGAATTCCCTGAATCTCCTCCCCTTGTCTGTGAGAGACGCCGAAATGTATATGTCAACGTCGACCAGGTTGTAATTGGTGTCATACTTGCACATGCCATATGTCTTCAAGAGCGATGCACAGGCGGCAGCCTTGCGGATTATACGTCCGGGCCCGTCGTAATGGTCGTGCCAGAATTCATCACGTTGACCAAAGAGCCATAGGAAGCGTCCGATGAAAGCGTCGTCAGAAGCAAGAGCACGAAAGGTTGTTGCCTCGTCCAACTGCGCTCTGATGCCTCCACATTTGTCTACAATTAGCTGGCCCACCTCCTCTTCGGAAAGTCTGCGGGCGTCGACGAATCCGATGGTCGTGGGCAGGCCGTCGAGCCATGAGTCGTCGAGAACGACCGGAATGACATAGTCATCCTCGGCCCGGGTGGCACGATCCAAGATGCTTTGCCTCTCAACTATGTTTGGCCATCTCTTTCGGCGGTAGTGCTGGGATATGAACACAGCGCAATACCGTGATCTCTCTCCATAAATGTGTCTCAACCAAGTGACGAGTTCTTTGCCAACAAGGTCAACCTTGTAGAAATCATCGAGGAACACAAGTATCCCATGGCTTACGAGGTAGTTCGCCACGCCTGACACGTAAGCTCTGTCTTCGCCTGCGAAAGAGAGAGCTACGTCAAACTTGGCTGTCCGGTCTTCGAGTGAGATCTTCTTCGCCATTCTCAGTCAGCCCAACTAGTGAATATGCAGCTCCGCATAACACCCCAAGCGCCGCTGGCTTGTAGCATAACAGCGCAGCAGTCACGCCCCGAAACGGACCTTTATCGAATGTGCGCCTATTAACCACCCTCGCTGGACTGCGTTCGGTGACTACGAGGAATACGGTCACCTTCTGAGATCTTCCGCCCCACTGTGGCCAAAGGGATCCTACTACGTGGGTACCGGTCGGACATCGATTCGCTTTCGGGATGAGAGGTGCCTCACGGCCACAGGTGTCGTGCAGCGGGCAGGGATCGCAATCCCTGGCGGAACATGGTATCGCATGCCCAATGATCGGGGATCGGTACACGCGATCATGAGAAACGTCACTGTTGCCGTTGAGGAATTGATGGTCTTCAACGACCCCGAGCACTTCATCCTGGAGACCACACCGATCATCTCACCCGCAAGAAGAAGCTCTGAACGGATCCTGAGGTCAAACGAGCGCCCCAGGTATACGCTGCTAAGGCCTAAGGAGATCAGAGAGCGGATGCGATTGCCGGAGCCAGAGAAGGGCAAGAAGAAACGGCGACCGCATGAGCGGCGTGCCCATACGCGCACACTGGGGAGTACCTTCTACAAGAAGAAGAGAGGGTCTGTCATTGTGATTCCAGCAAGCTGGGTTGGTCCAAGCGAAAGCGCGGTTGGAGGTAAGCGATATCGCGTGTTGCTCGACAGGTGAATGTGCCAGAGCGGGCTTCATCGGGCACCTTGGATCCTCCAGAACCGTGCTGCCCGCATCCTCGACACTGGTGTTCCCATTTCGTCTTCGACAAGAAGGGCTGCCAAGCGAAGATCCCTGGCGAAAGCCCTCGGATAGCATGCGCCCACCCACCTCTTCATTGCCCTCACGAGGCATCGGCGTGACAAGCCGACGGTCCAAATCATGGCAGCAACACAGACCCTCGAAAGGTTGGGGCCTGCAGCGGACGTCTTCAACTCAATCGCCTTAGAATTTCTGTTTTTGGCAGGTGAACCTATTCTCTCTTCAACCCGGGCGGGTTCTCAAGGTCGTTAACCCAGATTTGAAGGTAGGACGAAGTCGGCGATCTCGCCGTCGAGGGCGGCTCTGCACCATTAGTTCAGCGGAGCAGCAGCCCACGTCTCCTGGGTCTCCTCCGTGTGCAATGCCTTCCGGCTGAATCTTAGAATTCTGTTTTTTGCCCGTGGGCCATCCTCTGTCGGGTTCTGCCGAGTGTCGATACGCCTCCCGATCTCACGCTCAGGCCGCCAGGCTTTAGCGCCAAAGCGCTTCTTTTTGCCGTTCGTCTGTCTGGGTCGGGATAGGACGCCAGCTCTAAATAGGCTCAAGGCTGGAAAGTTGGGGGGCTCTGGGAACGGTAGGAGAAGCCTCGTGGCCAATCTTGGCCTTCTCAAAGATGGCCGGTTTTCGTGTGCCCATCCGTAACCAGCTTGGGCAGCAGAGGTGCGTCGTTGGATGCCCGGCGACAGTAGCTAGCGAGAGCGATTTGGCTTGAAGATCCTTGAATGACTGATACGGCGAACTCACGGTTGCCGCGCTGGTTGAAGTGACACCCATGTCTTGACGCAAGTTGCTGCAATATTGCGACTTAAGTCAAAGCGAAGAGATTCGCCCGGCGAGCGAAACTCGCGTGGCGAGAATCGCAAGAGTTCAGGAGATTGGCCTTCACAGCCATGAGGTCGGTCGCTATAATCGCCTGGATGACGGAGCACGGAGGCATCCAGTCGATCAGCTTCTCAGGTCACGAGAGCTTCCCTCTACGTTTTGCGTGGCTGACCAAAGCCGTACGCGGTGTTGCCGAGGATCGGACGCTATTCGCTAGTGACGACGCGGTGGTCAAGCTTGGCGTTGGCAAGAATATGGTGCGCGCCATGCGGCATTGGGCAACTCGCGCTAACGTAATCGAAGTAGTACCCGGTGAAGCCCGTGGGGGTCGCTATCGCCCCACAGAACTCGGGACAATGCTCTTTGGTCAAAGGGGCCACGATCCGTACCTCGAAGACCCGGCGACGATCTGGCTAGTACACTGGCAACTTTGCTCCCGTCGGAATGCTCTTTCATCGGGCGAATTGCCGTCCCCCACTACATGGTATTGGCTGTTCAACGAACTTCGCGAGACTGCGTTTACTACCGACGCCGCCGTATCTGAGTTGCTTCTACTTGCCAAGCGCTTCGGCGGAAAGCAGCCATCAAAGGGAACTGTCGAGAGAGACGTATCGTGTTTCGTCAGGAGCTACACACCAGCTGAACCGGACAAGAAGCTTTCACGCGAGGACACGTACGACTCCCCCCTTACCGATCTTACACTCCTGACTCGGGAACCAGAGACCGACCGTCTTTCGTTCGAGCGGGGTAAGCGAGTATCTGGAGGTCAGGCCGCCCTGTGAATCCAACCGGTTTTTCATCGGCGAGCGTGGGCCGCTCACGCAACAAGGCGTTCGGTCGCTCTGCTACAAGTACTCGGCGATCATCGGCGTGCAGCTACATCCACACGTATGCCGCCATACGTACGGAAAACGAGTGAGTTCTGAAACAGGTGATCTGGCTCTTGTGGCTTCGCTCATGGGCCATGAGAACGTCAACACGACAGCGATCTACCTCAAGCCGACGCAGGACGACGTTCAGGAACAGGTCGAGAACCTGAAATACGCCTGACAGAAACGACCGGCCGGGCCCTCGTTCTTGGTCGCCCCCGGGCGGCCGATGATTCGACGGCCCGGGCCGGTCCCACACTGCACCGTTCCCAAATCCGTCAACCAGCAGCCATCTAAAGCAGCCCGCTCGGCATCGTCGCTGAAGGGCAATTGCCGTCACCACAACCCCCCGTACATAACAAGGAGATTCAACGTGGGTCAAACGTGCTGCCTCATGATCGTCCATCTTGTTGTCGTTGGTTTCTGGGCTTCCATGGGCTTCTCCAAGATGATTTGCCGAGTCGTGTTCCGCACGACGAACGAATGGGCCGTCGCCTTCACGTGGGGCGCCCTCATGCTGACGGTACTTCTGGGCGGGTTCTATGCGATCTGCAAGGAAGATGGTGACATGAGGCCCTGGCATGAGTTCTGGAACATGGTCACATTTGGCGTGGTGTACTCCGAGGCGGTCAATAGGCCTGAGCAGGAGCCAGCTTCCGAGGGCGATCGGTCGACGGACGATCAGGTGGAGCGACCCCCGGCAGCACCCCCACGGGGGGTTTCTATTGGTGCCATATCCATCGCTCGGGGGAGTTCCCTCACGACTAGCTCGACTAGTTTGGCCTCCCCGGTAGGCGATCCGCCTACGAGACCGCGGGCAGGCGCATGGGCCGTCACGAGGAGTTGACGTCAGACGGAATGCTGGATGGAGAGCGTTGGGATCAGTGGTCGGCAGCCATTGCTGGTCCGGCTTGCCAGCGCAACATAAGGTGTACTATCGGGCCAGGTTATCTGCTAGCCGGTTCTATCCCGTCCCAGCAGGCCTCCTCATCCCAACGGGTGAATCCTCCTCGCTTGCCACTCGGCCCAGTTGAGCCATTCGACCAGCGACTCTCCCTCGATCCGCTGATCCTCGGGCGGGCGACCGAATCTACGGACCTCCTCGATATAGGCCATTAGCTTGCGGTACCGGTCAAAGGCCTCAGCTGCCGCTTGCAGCTTCTCGATGCGTTTCTCCTCTTCGCGAGCCTTTCGCTCGCGCTTTGCCTCTTCGCGACGCCGTGCTTCTCGGGCCTCTCGGCGCTCTCGCTCCTTCGCGATTGTGGACTTGATCTCGTCGACCGCCTTGCCTATCAGCTGATTTAGCGCCTCCTCGCTTGACAGATCGACTACACCACCCGGGTGCAGCTTCAGGCACCCAGTCGGCACTGAATCGTGCTTGGGAATGCGTGTGTCTGGGTAACGCTCCTTTTCCTCCAACTCCTTCTTCGTCGGTGTATGCGGCACCTTGCGGTACTCTTCCTCGATCTGAATCCCCGCCTTGTCCTCACCTACCACTGCGTACGTGCCACTGGCTTGATAGTTGGCGAAGACCTGGATCTTCATCTGCTCAGCTTCAAGGGCCTTGAAGAGTCGATCCAGGACGATGAAGGCGTTTCGCTCCTGCTCCTTGCTGACTCTCATATCAAGCGAGGGCCGTGGATCATGATCGACGTATCCCCAGCGGTCGGGCTTCGGTGGCTTCTCACGTGCCTTGGCGATCAGTGGGTGTGGCTTGGCCAGACGCGGCTGGAATGGCTGCGACGCTGATGCTTCCGTCCGGGACTCTTCCTTTCGTACGCTCTCAAGTTCGTGCTGCTGGGCGGCGATTCCATCTTGTGTATCTTCGGATTTCGCCATCATCTGCATCCTCCCAATCAAGGTCGCGAGCTAGCCATTATCATCGCGACGAGAGGCCGTTTCACGCATAATGACCTCTTGGGAGGATGACAACGTGAGCGCATACCCAAACGACCGCACGGGCACGCAGGCGGTGAAACGGACCGCCCTCTACGAGCAGCTGTGGTCCGTCCCGGCCACGCAGCTCGCCGTGCAATATGGTATCTCGGATGTAGGGCTCGCCAAGGTCTGTAAGCGGTATCGAATCCCCAGGCCGCCCCGTGGGTATTGGGCCAAGCTTCAGGCTGGCAAACCCGTAAGACGGACCCCGTTGCCCAAGGCAACCAGTCCCGACCAAGAGATCGTTTACATGAAAGGCTGGCGCATGCCCGGGAAAGTGGTTCAGGCGGCGATCTCAGACGCACAACAGAAGGAGCCCCAAGTCCAAACTGAGATTGACGTCCCGTTGCACCCGCTAGCAGCGGCGGCCCGAGAGCAACTTGTGGAGGCCAAGCCCGATCACGATAGCCTCGTGCAGACGGATCGTGCAATAGCACTGAATATCCGCGTTTCGCCGACCTGCCTTGATCGGGCGGTGACGGTATTCGGCACATTCATCCGGGCATGGGAAGAACGTGGCGGCGAAGTGCGCATCGAAGTGAGCGAGGGAGCCAAGTCCGGAGTGACCATGGCCGCTATTGGGCCGGACGGGCTTCGCGTGCGTATCCAAGAAAGCCTCGATGAGGGCAAACCGCTCAGTGATCCATCGCGGCGAACAGGAAGACTGTGCTTCTGGATCGATGGCGATCCAGATCGGAAATTCCGCAGGCGTTGGGCCGATACGAAGAGCCAACGATTCGAGAGGATGGTCAAGCCCCTGGTCGAAACGCTCCTTCACGTCCTGCAAGAGAAGAGGACCGAACGGCTCGACAGAGAATGCGTGCAACGTCAAGAACAGAGAGTGGAGCAGAGGCGCGATGCACAGGCGGCGGAAGACAGCCGGGAGTTCTATTGGCGGCAGGATTTGATGGTCTGGGTGAATCGGTGGCACGAGGCCAAGCGCGTACGTGAGTATGTGGACGCCCTGCGAGAAGCGGTCGAATCTGGACAGCGTCAACCACAAAACGAAGATGCCTTTCAGGAGTGGTTGGCCTGGGCGGACCGTTTCGCCGACTCGATGGACCCCATGATCAATGCCCCGATGGAGGAAGCAGAACAACAAGCGCCGGAGAATCTCCCTGTTGATCAGCTCGACCTTACGAGTGAGACAAGGGCCGTCGTGGAGGCCTTGGCCGTCAGGGACAGTACCGAGCTGTGGGGCAAGTCGGTGGATGAGGTGCGTAAGGCCTGTCGAGGAGGAAGCGGGCGGGCCTGGGGTGAGATCCTACAGGTACTTGAAGGGCTCGGCTATGACGTCTCCAAGCGGCGGGACGATTATTATTGGTATTAGAAGATCGCTTTCGTTGCTTTCTTGGTGCCGAGCGACCCCCGTCGGGGAACGATCTGAGCCCTTTTGAGGAATCGAATTGCGTGCTTCATGCACGTGAGCAGCCTCGTTTTCTCAAGTTGGCTGTTTTTCTTGAACCAGAAAACCGATATAATTGGGAAAACAAGCTGCCTGGCAGGCGCTGCAAGCCCCAGGTGTTTTCCGAGATAGGCTTGTTTTCTGGTGCAAGAAAATGGGCGATATCAAGCAAATCCCAGGAGAAGCGGAAGCCATCGGTCGCCTTCGCAGAGGCGAGATCGGGCTACGCCCAGCGTCCCTCGAACTGATCGAGGAAGGTCTCACGTCGGATGACGGTGTCGAGTGGGACGCCGTCGTCGAGGCGACCTGGTCAGGCAAACGGTATCGTTTTGCCCTGGAGTACAAGAGTAGGTCGACGCCGAAGGTCTTCACCGAAGCCCTCTCCAAGCTCCGAATGTCGACGCTTCCACCCGAGACCTACCCCATGCTGATGGCCCCTTACCTGTCGCCGGATCAGCTCACGAGTCTGGAAGAAAGCCAGGTCAGCGGCATAGATCTGTGCGGTAACGGGGTGCTCGTCGTGTCCGGAGAGGTCTGCATCGTGCGGACCGGACAGCCGAACACATTCCCCCAATCTGCCCCCATCAAGAACGTCTACCGTGGCAAGAGTTCGATCGTACCCAGGGTATTCCTCGCTCGCTCCCGCTTCTCCACAATCAGCGAGATCAAGGACGAGATCGGGGCACGAGCAGGAAACGTGGCCTTGTCTACTGTGTCGAAGGTCGTAGCCACGCTCGAAGAGGACCTGATCGTTGGGCGCAAGAGCGGCGAGATCCGTCTACTCCAGGCCGAGAAGCTCCTGGAGAGGTTGGCCGCGAACTACGACTCGCCACGGATCACGGCGCGTTTCGAGGGTGAGTGCGACCTCGACCTGGGCACACTGGCTGAGAGGTTCGGTGAGGTGGCCGACCTTCGCTTCGCCTTGACAGGCGCTTCGTCTTGTCGACGCTATGCGGTCATGGCTCGCGAGGATAGAGTCGTCCTCTACTGCAGCGATCTTGACCGAGCCTTAAAGGCACTTGGCGCGCAGGTTCGGGAGACGTCACGATTCGTCACCTTCGAGTTGGCCGAGACACCCGACGATGTAGTCTTCTTCGATCCGAGGACGGAGGACAACACGCCTTGGGCCGCGCCCATCCAGGTGTACTTGGAGTTGATGAGGGGCGACAAGAGGGACCGAGAGACAGCGGGGTTCGTCCAGGAGGCGTTGCTGGGTGAATTGACGGCACAGATGGAGGGCTAGTTCATGAACGAGCAGGACGTGCTCAAGACCTGCCTCCTCGATCTGAACCGTGAGCTGGAGTCAGAGGGCATCCCGCTCATCCTCGGTGGCGGCTATGGCCTCTACCTTAAGCAACTCGATTTGCAGGCCAGGGGAGTTCGAACGCTCCTCGACATCGAGATGTGGCCGGAGCCACGGGCCACCAACGATCTCGACGTCTTCCTGCAGGCTGAGATCGTCACGGATGCTGAGCGCATGGAGGTCCTTCGACACGCCCTGGACCGGCTGGGGTATGCCGCCATCGAGTCGGCCAGGTACTACCAGTTCGTCAAACCGATCTCTGCTGGTCGTAAGGTGAAGCTCGACCTGCTCGCCGGACCGCTTGGGGATTACGAAGAGCGAGTCCCGAAAGACCCTCGCCGTGTCAGGCCGAGACCCAGCGTCGACCTCCATGCCCGTCGCGTTGATGAAGCCGTTGGCATCGAGGAGGAGTGGACGGAGCTTCGAGTCACAGGCTTCCTATCCGACGGCGCGCCATACTCCGCGACGGTCATCATCCCGCAGGGCTTCAGCTACCTCCTGATGAAGTTGTACGCATTCCGGGACCAGAGAGAAAACAACGTGAAGGAGTTCGGTCAGCACCACGCCCTCGACTGCTTTCGTATTGTGGCGATGATGACCAAGGATGAATATGAGCTTGTACTGTCCCTCAGCGAGAAGCATCAACACCATGAGCGGGTCGAGGAGGCAAGGTCGATCGTGAACGACCACTTCTGCGACGAGGAGTCGCTGGGCGTCCTTCGCCTGCGTGAGCATCCCCTGTTCCGACCGGAGATGGATGTGGAGGGCTTCCTACGCGAATTGCATACAATACTCCACATCTGAAGACCGCCGCCAGATTACTGCTGGTTGGCAAATCGCATCCTATTCCAGGACGGCTGTTCTGAGGTCACCAGCGATAGTAGCTTCGTTCGTACTTCCCTTTCTCGTCCAAGATCGACGACGGGCTTTCGACGAGCGGATCGAGCCGGTCGGCCTGCTGCCCTGCCCAGATCAGCCACTCGTGCAATTCGCTACCTTCTTCGATCGGTCCATCCTCCGTCGATGACGCGTCACGAACGGCTTGGATGTACTGGCGCATCCGCTGACTGCGGTGCCAGGCGTCCACCTCCTCGTTCAGCTCAGCAAGCCTCTCCTCCTCTTGCTCAATGAGCGGGAGCTTCTCGTCCCGTTCCTTCTCCCAGGTCTCGCGGCGCCTCTTCTCGTCTTCGCGCTCCCTGCGCCTGATCCTCTCTTTCCCCGCCATCTCGACGAACTGGATCAACGCCTTGTTGATCTGATCCTCGATCCTCTCCCACTGATCCCTATCCTCGCAGTAGGACCCGTAAGACGATGATCCAGAATCCAGCACCAGCAGGCCGCTAGGTCTGTAGGTATATGTCTTCGACGTGTAATGCCCAGCTCCTCCTTCCTCTTTGACCGATTGGTTGCACCGCTCTCGAACACGAATGGTTGCTGCCTTCTCGCCTGCCAGGATGACAACCGTGTTCGGATACTCGTGGTATCGATCCTTCTCCACCACGACCTTGCCACCCAGCCCCTCAACTGCTTTCGCGAGCGCATCAAGGAATAGCAACGCCCGGCGGACGTTACCTCTGCTGACACGAACATTGAGAGCGGAATCAGCCAGGACGAGGGGAATGGTCGTCAGGCGATACTTGTCGAGTTCCGATCGACTGAGAACGTCGCTCGTCCTCCTTACCAGGGGATGAGCACCACGAAGGGTCGATGGCACCTCCACCGGGGGTAGCTCCTTTGCTTTCTGGAGTAGCCGCAAGACATCGTCGTCAAAGGTCGGCTTCTCGCGGACGGTTCTGCGAATGGTGATCATCTGAAGCTCTGGCTCTTCGCGCTCCGGAAGAGGGATCTGGGGTGGAGCCTTCCCGAATTCCTTCTTGGACCAGTAGCCCATAGGAGGTCGAGGGACACCATGCCTTTCGCATATCCCTGCAAGGTCAGCGTGGTAGACGCCGTAGTTCTTGGCGAGGTGGCACATCGGCGTGGTCCAAACCTGCTCGTGAAGCTCTTCACGGGATAACGTGATCGTCTTGCGGTCGCTGGCGCTCATGATCATGCTCCTCAGCTTGAGTACCTACACTATGATGAGCCAGGAGCGGGACGACGCGAAGGGGGTAGACTGAGTACACGGACGGAGGCTGGGAAACAAGTACGCAGAGCATGTGACCCGACGAGGCACGTTGGCAGCGGCTTGCGTTAGAATCGCTGGCGCGGCTAGAGGAACAGGGCAGGGCTCACTTTGAAGCGTTTCGCCAGCGTACGGATATGCCCTTTGCTCAGCTCCCTTTCCCCCCGCAGGATCTTCGAGCCCAGCGAACGATTCCCGAGTAGCTCCCCAAGCTGAGAGGCATTCATACCGTTGCTATCGAGCAGATGCTTCAGGATGTCGAGCGGGGAAAGGCCATCATCGATGGCGTGGTGCTCGTTCTCGTAGGCTGCCACCAATACGGAAAGCGTGTCGAGATACTGCTGCTGGCCCTTGGTCGGTCGTCGCAGCGAGGTCAGACGATCCAGCATCTCGATGGTGTTGTCGTATGCCACCTCATCGCGAATCGCCCGAGGTGACATCAACGCGACCAGGTCCTCGAACCGGCTCGGAAGATTGCCCTTTGCATGAGATAGTGCTGCTCTTGCCATCGTTCATAGTCCTTCGTAAGTGTCGCTCCTCGTCATCGTCAGAGCTGCTTCTTCCACCTGTCCTTGCTGTACTCGGCGTGGGTCAGCACCATCTTGATGTACACCTGCTGACCCCCATACCAGATGCTGGTGATGAGGCGGTACTTGTTCCCGCCGATGTTGAACACGGTCATCGTCGCTCCGCTGCCAGCCGTGACGGCGTCTGCATCTGGGTAGGTCTGCCGAACGTCTCGGATGCTGTTCCATTCGGCATGCTTAGCGACGCGGTACCACGCCTGTAGCGGCACCTCCGCATCAGGATGCCGCTGCCAGAACTCCCTCAGACGCCTGAGGCTGATGACCCGCTTCATGAGTACATTATGTACTCCAACGGGACGGAAGTCAAGGCTAGTGGTACAAAATGTACGCATGCGTCTGATTCCAGCTTCCCTGCTACGATGCAACAACACTCACCCAGCAGTGCGGACGGGGCCCTTCAGGAATCCCCGAGGTGCCCGCCCGTTCCGGCTTCCCCCTTTGCATCCGCGCCAGATGACTATCCCAACCGGCCCCATGTCCTACCGGACCTAGCTAGGGACTACCCCCGTCCCCCTTCTCTCTTTCGCCAGAACGGAGCGGGTCGTGCTCGTCCTTCCAGGGCTTGGCAAGTGGGACTCACGACCGACCAACGGGATGACCAGAGCTACGCTGGTTTCCCGACCGAGGTGCTTGGACACGTTGACTTGGACCGGACCGCCTTTGGAGGGATCTGCAGCTTATTGAGTGCGCTGCAGTTCGCGGAGTACGGATGCAGCGACGTTCTTCGGAGGTCGGCTGCTCACGTCAGCGATTCCAGGTAGGGGCGTATTACGTTGGCTACTCGGCAGGTTTTCGCATACTTCCACAGCTCATCCATGCTGGCCTTGCGTTGGTGCCAACAGTCTCGCAGGGCTTCGAGTGCTACGTCGAGACCGACCTTGTTGCGGTACTTGAAGCAATCCGCGACGGTCTTCGCCGGGTCGTAGATACGCACGGACATCCGATCGATGGTATGGGTTTCCACACCTGCCTCGAATGCTTCACGAGAGAAACGGTATACGTGCAGCGGCGGATACGCCAGCCGGGGGCGACGCGCCGTTCTCGGGAGCGCGAGGTGGACCTCGTGCGGAACCTGCGTCGTGAGTTCGTGGTAGGCCAGGGCTGAAATCAGGCAGACGACTCCTTGTGGGATGCGTTTGCCGACCGTAGCCAGGTCCGGCTCACTCAGCGGCGGCAGCTCTACCAGTCGATAGAGCCCCCACGCGAGTTGCTCGATTTCGCCAGCATCACGCATGGCATACAGGGTGCGCGGGTGAATCCCGTCGGCCAGCGCTTCGCTAGTGCGAAGCGCACCGCCATGATCCCTGAAAACCTCCCGGGCCGTTTCGATCGCTGAGGCCATGGCACGCGTCCTCAAGAGTGATGGACAAAAGCGCATGCACATTCTAGCAAGTGTATGCGTTCTTATCCACCCAGCTGGGAAGCGCCCTGTACGGACAAGAGGCGTGTCCCCTCCCCATTTTGGGTTCAGTCGGGATGCGAGTGTCCCAGTTCACATGCGGCCCTAGCTGGGTCGCTTGGGCCACGGACCAGAACGCTGTGCCTAAGCTGCCTGGCGAGCATCTCCCCACGTGCGGACACAGGTTTGGTCCCCCTGGATCTGAAGAGAAGTCGAGCGTTGGGCAAGCACCGGCAGGACTCAGGGGCCTCAAGGTCAGCGACCCGGTTGCCCGCGCCACATAATGTCGATTTGCAGACGGGATCGGCTCCAGGACGGCAGAAAGAGACAAGACCTTTGCGGCCTCTTGACCATGTCAACAGGCCTCGGGACTCACATCTCAGTTGGACTGCGAACCGGGAGTACCCCAGGCTAGATTGATCGGTCCTCCTATACGACAGCTTGTCACACGAATTTCTCGTGGACCTTACGCAACAGATCCCTTGTGACGGTGCGCTCGTAGCGGGGATGTGACAGACCAAAGATGCCGCTCTTCCACAGTGGCATCGTTCTAAGTCCCCTAAGAAGCTCCTGACTCCGATCGACCTTGGCAAGCATATCTGGCTCAAGATATGTGTCCATCACACCGCCGTACACGCCGAAGGGGAGGCGTGCCAGGTTTTCGTTGAACGTCCAGAGCACTCCCGAATACCCCGGCATCTCATTCTGAACCCTTTGTATGATCTCCTTGGTGTAGTCCTCCCTCGTCTTGCCTCGCGGCTGCACATCACGGCCAATCTCCCCATGCTCCCATGTTAGGCGCCTGTATTCGGCAAGCTTTGAACGAGCAAAGGCCTCAAAGCTGCGTCCATTGTAGAAGTAGGCGAAGTCTCGAAAGAGCGAGAACTTCGCAAGACGCGTCAAGTACGGACAAAGCGGATCCTCTCGTGGTAGTCGCTTCTCAAGGCCTGGGTGCCACATCGCCTTGATGCGGCTGAAATCGCGCCGACAGTATTCTAGTTGCTCCGATAAGTAGTAGTAGTAACCCGCCGGGATTGAGAAGCGACAGTCAAACGTTAGCGCACCGGTCTGCGCGAGTTCCTCAGCAAGACTGAGGCTATCTCTGGCAGCAACATTGAGTCGGTCACACCGGCTGATCAGCGCGACGACAACGCTGAGGTCCATCACTATACAGCGAGGCGATGAGCTGGAGGACGCTCCTCGAATGCTATCGGACAGCTCGGGATAGCGATTCTCAACCAGGTAGTTCACGATCTCCCACTGGGCTCGGTTGGCAAGGTATGTCGAAATGGCCTCCGCCTCCTTAGACGCGGATTCCCGATGCCCGTCCTCGGTAGCGGGCGCGTTGACCTTCTCATTCAAGTGCTCCTGCAGCTCAACGCAAGCACTAAGGGCGGGCGCTTGAGCCACCTGAAGTTCTATCTTATTACTGGACTGTCGCCTTGTCTGCGTCGTGAGCCTACGTACCCAGGCAATCGCATTCGCCACGTCATTGCTGACAACGTGGCGGATTTCTCGCACAACGCCTGCCACCATCTCATCAGCGCTACCATATCGCCTCTTTGTAGACGCATTGACCTGAGACCATCGGTCCTGAACGACTGCGCGAAATGCCTCGCTCTGCTCTTCTGCAGAGTCCTGAATTTCCCGGATTACTCGATACCCAGCGCTCGTAAGGCTCACGCTACTAACCCTGCTGTCCCTCGTTATGGCCACGAGCGGGTCATCGCCACGAGCTATGAGCGACAGGAACAGGACAACTGTGTAATCCTTGAGCCCCCCCATATCGTCAACCAGTTGACGAAGCGTCACACTACAAGGCTGGCGCTTGCTCCTCTTGGAATCGCACCAGTTTGCGACTCTGCAGAATAAGTAGTAGGCGTAGGCGATTTGAAGGTCCTCGAAAAGCTTCGGGTGCTTAATCGCCACCGACATTGGAAGCCAGTCGGGCTGTTTCTGTTTCGACATTGCAGCCTCCATCATTGTGGCGCCGATTCCACATCGTCCCGAACCTGGATTAGCGCGCGGGTAAGGACAGACTCCCATCCGTCGGAATCACCTAGCAGGGGCATCAGAGCAAGCTGACCATGTAGTAATGGGGTAGTTGGCGACGCCACTCCGCTAAGGTCAAGGCTCTCTATCAAGAGCCTGCGCGCGCAAATGGTCCGAATATGAACAAACGGATCTCGTGGCAAACTCAGCTCAGGCAGTGCGATTCCGCCGTCGACTGATTCGCGCAGGGCTTTGACGCCGGGGACGAGCGGTCCCAAGGGCGAGCAGTAGTAGACAGGTGGTTCGAGCGTCGGAGCGTCGCTGGCGATGCCACGGACGGATAGATCTTCGAGAAGGTACTCCAGGGCATATTCGTCAAGATAGGGATGCATCAGGAAGGGGTGCCATAACTCATAGATGTCGTAGAACTCAACGAGGCCTTCCTGATTGAACTGGTCGTACCAGTCGGTGTAGAAGCAGACAACGGTGTTCGGATCAAGGTTATCGCGAAGCGGCTCAAATATGGTCCGTAGCTCCTTCCTTGTGATGCATACCTGGAGGAAGAGGTCACGGAACTGTTCAGCATCGGCAAACGCGTACTGATAAGGAATCAGATGAACGTTCCCAGAGAAGCCGATCGTGTCGGCAATATGAGGCTTGATCGCATTCCAAAGAGCGTGCGCCTTCTTGGAGAAATTGACGATCAGAACAGGGCATGAGGTCACATCGCAGTGGAGCCTTGTCTCGCCCAGGAGTTCTGCGAGCGCTTCAGGACTAAGTCCGGAGATATCGGTGAGCATCTTCATCCCGTAGCGCTGTAGCTTCCCTACGACGTCGATGTGGGTTGAGCAGATGATGTCAAGCGGCACGATGCGAGCAGACCGAAACCTCCTATCATCGGCACGAGACTGCTCTTCCTCATACAAGGCAGGCGTAGTCTCAAGCCCTATCCTGGTCACATCCACCCAGGAGTCGTCGATTGGCTCGCCGTGCTGAAGCATGTGCTCACACTTGAACAAGGTGGCAAGCCGCCAGTCTGGCGCTTCCTTGGGGAAACGTTCTCAGCGGCAGTCTTGCGCGCCGTATGGGGTGGCTTAGCGTTCGCCTTCCATCAGACGATGCGCGATCCCAATTTCGTCGAACCGCGAAGGAGCAACAGATGCAGCTACGGATGTAAGCAAATCAGCAACGCGAAATGCAGCCAGCAAATCTGTCGGCTCAAAGCGCCAACGGTTCAGAAGCTGTTGCTCTGCTATCGCCAGTTCCTCAGTCGTCATTCCCTCCTGGAGCGCTTCAACATATGCGTCGAGCAAATCATTGAACTCGCCGTCTTCGGGCAAACTTCTCTCCTTTCTGGACTTCCAACATGGGTAAGACAGGAGCGGCCGATGAAGATGGTTTCTGTCGGCCGCTCCTGGCCCTGGTTCCGCTAGTCGCTACGGAGCCCCGTCTTGCCAATCTCGGAGGAGGATCCTGAGCTTTCGGATGGCCTTGGCCTGCAAGGCCCTAACGCTGTTCTCAGAGCACCCCAAAGCCACCCTCACTTCCTTGTTTGTCATTCCGGAAAAGAACTTTCCCAGAATGACCAGCTTCTCGGAATCAGAGAGTTGGTCGATTGCACGAGCAACCGCAAGCTCTAGCTCTCCCCTTTCTAGGGAGGATGGTGAGGTCGACACCAACTCTTGGGGCTCAACAGACCCCTCAGAGATCTCCGAGTACGTTGGAGGATCCCTCTTAACGCGTCTGTTGTGCTCACTCGCCACGCGCCAGAAGACGCCATAAGCGTAACCCATGAATAGGTTCGTCGCTTGCTTTAGGTCGCCCCTGGCAATGCAGGCCTCGGCTTCCTCAATGAAGCCGGGCTTCCTCTGTCGTTTCCCTTTCTTAAAGGCCTCACTGATCCGAAGCACCGTGTCAACGTAGATGTCCTCTTCGGTCTCTGTACCCTTCTGGCTTACTACGTAGGTCCTCGACCATCGCTGGAGGGCATTTCGGCTTGATAGCCACTCCCAGATCGACGAGATGACCCCTTGAAGGGCTTTCAGCATTGTGGCGGCGTCGATCTTAACGACCACGCCCCTTGTCCTCCATAAGCGTTCCTCCTACGTTATCTATGCCAATTGCTGCCTAACCATTCCCGAGCGCCGCAGTTGACCTCCTTTCTGAAGCGGCATAACCTAGGTCCTCAAACTGTAGTGACCCAGCGAAGGCAAATCGCAACGCCGAAATACAGAAATCTCGTACATTCCGCCGAGCACAAAGATCTGGATAGTTTGTACTCGTAACCATTATACCCCATCCTGCCGGTCCTTCAAGCGGGTCAAGACGCTGTGTAGGTCACGTCCCCTAGCCCAAGGACCAGAGCTTCAAAGGCTTCGGTGTGCTCGGTCGACGGGGCTCGGGGTTCCACAGCGATTCGGAACTGCCAGATTACTGCCAGGTTCCAAATCGTAAGTCTAGTATTAATAATGGCTTAGGGGGAACAGTGTGAGGTGCTGGCATTCTACCACTGAACTACGCCTGCACCTTAACTATGAGCTACTATGGGGGGTTACGTGAACCTGTCAAGTCCCGTTGGGTGCAGAAAAATCGCTGTAAGTCCTGTTAGTTACAGTTGGGTACATGCGGACTGCGAGAAAACTGCGAGATTCTGTTTCGGAGCGGAGTTGGAGGCTTGGCTGCCGTCATAGGGTTGGGTACGTTTCACTCGAGACACTTGCCTGGCTCGCCGCCGAGACGAGCCCACCATCTGATGATGTCGCTCCCGAGCCTGGCGACAATGACTTCGTTGCATGAGCTATTCCGTTGGGGCAGCCGCGCCGCCGATCAGTGGCTCACTCACAGGGGTGCTTCTTCGCGGTCAACCGCTCAGATTGATCGTGCCCCCGACAACCACCGCATCATGACTTGTTCGCGATTTGGAACATGTCCTTCTTGGTGAGGCCACACCTTCTTGCGACATCAATGCAGTAACGGAATCTGCCCGCATTGTCCCTGCGGGCACCTGTGCCAAAGGTGAACTTGAGCCCGGCGGCCTTCGCCAGCTTGATGAACTCTTCACTCGGCACCCTCGCTACCTCGTTGATCTCGATCGCAATGTCCCTCTCTTTCGCCGCATCGATTAGCCGTTGCATCCGCCGTTTCGTCCACAGGCGATCGTAGAATCTCGCTATGCCCGGTGGCAGGAACGTCGCCCAAGCGAATACGTCAACGGACTCTTCTCTCATGATCTGCAAGCTGAAATTGATGTATCGTTTCATGAACGCAATGTCATCTTCCACGAACGTGTCTGCTCTCCACATCCGAAGCCAGCTTCCGTCTTTCTCTGGCAGTGTCATGGCATCCATCAGCACATAGTCCAGTTTCTCCAGCACCTTCTTTGAGAAGGCCTTGGACCAGCCGGGATAGACGGGCTGGAGGCCTACGTAGACAGGATACTGCCGAAGGTTATCGATGTACTTCTGCAAGGCAGCGTCATCGCGAACCGTGTAATTGGGCCCTGGGTGGTCAACGATCCCGAATCTCACGCCTCGCTTCTTGGAGAGGACCAACGCCCTTTCGATCGGCAGGTATCCGCTCAAATGAACGTGGAAGTCAGTAAGAGGAAAGTCCAGCTGTCTTTCAGGCTCCTTCGCCAACAGGCGAGAAGTGGATGTTGCTGATGCCCCGAGGAGGAGAGCGTGATTGAGGAAATGTCTTCTGGAAAGTGTATCGGTCATGGTTCGCGTTCTCCGGTTAGCACTACAGCGCAAAGTTGCTTCCCACGCAAGTTCGGATCGTGGCGATGTCGATGCCGTGCCTTCGCAGCGTCTGAAGGGTTGATCTTCGATGGCTGATCTTGGCGGCGGTGTTGTGGTT
>Ga0180431_10000962_pt1 | contig 40446 bp, 61 predicted proteins | sample SS_ome_11_FD_132459 | JGI IMG/M metagenome (GOLD analysis project Ga0180431, IMG submission 132459) | Hypersaline lake sediment archaeal communities from the Salton Sea, California, USA - SS_1_MS_1 metaG | ecosystem: Environmental > Aquatic > Non-marine Saline and Alkaline > Hypersaline >... | reverse complement strand
TCCATGGTCTCTCCTCTACGAAAAACCGGTCCAACCGGTCCAACCGGGCCATAGACCGGGGCGGGCGAACGTGTACATGTCCATGGTCTCTCCTCTACGAAAAACCGGTCAAACCGGTCAAACTGGTCAAAAGGGTACTCCCTCCCCTCCCTCCTTCTGATCAGCCAGCCCGGTCTCTGTGTGAGCGAGCGCGTCCACTTGCTCCCCGACCCTCGTGCGGAGTAGCTTCAGCACGCGATAGCGACGCTCCCCATCCCAGTAGCGATCGGTGAACCTGTCCTCACTCCCCCGTACCAGATAACCCTCCTCGACGAGAGCTTTGTGGAGGGCGCGCTCCTTAACCGGGAAGTGTGATCCCTCGTCGCGCAGGAATCGGGCAATAACGTTGTATGAGGAGTCGCTCAACAGGTAGATATAGTCATCGTCGTACCACCCGACGTCCTCACCGCCCCCCATGCTCTGCTCGCTCCTCGCCCTCTTGAGCCTGACACGACCCTGGGCCAGCAGATCCCCCAGGACCTCCAGGAAGCGCACCGTGGGCCGCTCTTGCTCGATGCGCCGGGCCTGGGCTTCCGCGCCAGCCTTGAGCGCCTCCCAACCTCGCTCCCGCCACTCCTGCGCCTGGGCCCCGGTCAGTGCCCCGACCTCGACGGCGTGCGCCAGCCCGACGTCGAGGCCGAGGTATAGCGTGGCCAGTACGTCAGGGATGCGCAGGTGCTGGCCGGCCATCTCGTCGAGCAGTTGCGCCCGCTGTGCCAGTTGCGCCCTGGGCAATTCCTCCGCCAGGTGGCTCCACTGTCCGGCCACCCAGGACAGATACCCGACCAGCGCGTGAGGATAACGGCCGGCCTCGCCCTGGGCGGCCGACAACCGCTCCAGGTCCACGTCGCCCGGCCGCAATTCCACCGTGTACATACGCGCCGTGATGGACTGCCCGTCGGGCACCTGCTCGCCGGTCGAGATCACCAGCCCACGCGGGCGGTACACGGTGCGCAGGGAGAGATCGGACGCCAACCGGCCGCGTCCGCTGCAGTTGCCCACACTGCGCACGATGCGCGTCGCCGCCTGCTCCATCTCGCGGGCCCGGTAGGGATCGCTCTGAGGCGCAAAGTCGTCGACCACCAGCGGGACGTCCTTCGCCAGGAAGCAGGCCTTCTCCAGCCGGTTGGCCGTGTCCGCCCAGGTGGCCGGCAGATTCCTGGCAGCGAACCGGCCATAATGACACAGGGCCAGGGCCGCCAGCGTGCTCTTGAGTGTCCCGGTCACGCCGTACAGCCAGGTCACGAAATCGGGATAGACGATCTCTGCCAGTGGAGCCAGGTGGACCGCTGCCCACAGCGGGACGGTGATCGTATCTGGCGCGACCTCCAGGAAGCGCAGGCTGGCTCGCACCGCTTCCGTCACATCCTCGGGCTGAGGGGGCAGGCGATAACGCTCGACCTCGCGGCCCAGTTCGACGGCCACGCCGTCCAGGCCGACCGCGCCGCCGGCGTGCAGGTACACGCGCCGGCCGCCGATCTCTCGCCAGCCCGTGTGCGTGTAAGCGTAATAACCTTGCGCCTGCTGACTCCGTAACTGGATCGCCTCGCGCAGTTGATCGCGGGTGCTCAGGCCGGCCCGCACGACCGCCTGGATGCCCCACTGCTCGTTGACCCAGCCCATCCCCATGAATCTGGAAGCGTCCACCCGGATCCGGGGCAGCGGATGCCCGTTCTCCATCCTGCCGGTCACGGTGAACTGGCGGGTGATCTCCTCGCCGTCGTCGTGGGCCACGTCCTCCACGATCTCGGCCGTAAAGTTGCAAAGCGGGCGGGTGTATTGCTCGCCGCTCCTGCTGAACCCCACCATACACAGCCGCCCGCCCTCGACGACGTAACGATCGCCGTCGTACCCGTTACGCCAGCCGTCGGCCGCCTCCGCCTGAACGGCCCGCAGGTAGCGGTTGAACTCTTCGGCGCCGATCCGCAGCCCACTGATCACCTTCTCGCGGTAGTCATTCAGGGCAAAGGCGTCCAGGCCGGCCAGATGCTCGAAGAGGCCTCGCCGGGCTTCTGTCCTCTCCCGCCCGTTGACTCCCGCCACCCGCTCGATCTCCAGCTCGAGCCACGTCCGGACGTCGTCCAGCAGCGCCCGCAGGTCTTTGGCCTTGCCGCCCTGCTGAGCCCAGTCATTGACGTCGCTCACCCCCTCCGGCAGGGTGACGACGCGCAGCAGGGGCCCCACGTCCTCTGCCAGGCCGGCGACGTCGGTCTTGCCGTCCGCGTCGGGGATCACGTAGATAGTCGCCCGCTTCTCGATGTGCCGGCCGAGACGTTCGATCAGGTCACCGGTCACGCCGGACCCGGCCAGCGCCAGGGCGGGGACACCCCAGCCCCCCAGGGTGACCGCGTCTGCCTGGCCCTCGACGATGATCAGCTCCTCGGCCCGGGCTGAATACGAACCGTTGAGGTATGGACGCCTCGGGCCGGCCAGGTCGGAGGGCGGGTTGTAGTGCCATTTCCCCTCGATGGCCCGCCCCGCCAGGTAGACCACGCGTCCCCCGTCGCGGTGGACGTAAACGATGGCCCCGCCAGTCTTTCCGGCCCAGCGATTCAGCGCCTCGGCGGCGCGCTGGGCCCTGGCGTTGCCCAGGTCAGGGAGGGATCCGCCTCGAGCATAGCCCAGCCCCTCATCGCGGATCACGTCGTCCGACCAGGCCCGGCCGTGCGCGTAGGATAGCGCTGCCGGCGTCTGTTGCAGTTGCCCGGCAAAATAGCCGGCCACCACGCCCAGCGCATCTTCGTAGCTCCGCTGCTCCTGCTGCTCCGGCGTGAGTGGGCGCAGCTCGACCCCTGCCCTGCGCGCCAGTTCCTCCAGTGCCGTGCCAAAGTCCCAGCCCTCTCGCTTCATCACAAAGTCGACGACGTCACCGCCCTGGTTACACGCCCCAAAGCAGTACCAGCGCTGATCGTCGGGGAAGACGATCAGCGAAGGCGTGTTCTTATCCGCGTGAAAGGGACACAGCGCCCGGAAGCGCCGCCCGGACTTTTCCAGCGGAACGTAGGAGGTGATCACCTCCACGATGTCCAGACGCTCCTTGATCTCACCAATCACGTCGTTGTGGAGGGCCATCACATCACCCCCAGGTAGCAAGCCGATGAGGGGTTGACGCTCCCGGTCAAATGTAGTAAGATAGGACCGGAAGTTCTTGCGCCACCAGGCGCACTTTGTCCCGCCGCCACCGTGTCCCCGGTGGCGGTCTTCTTTTCACGGTTTGTTTTCATTTCGTTGCTCCTCATAACCTGAGTTCACGCCGCCCTTCACTGGCCACAGCCCTCGCTCGCGGGCCTCGCGGCGTAACAGCCGGCGCATCGTCCCGGATTGGCTGACGCCATCCTGCCGGGCCAGCGCCACCAGCGCTGCCCGTTCCGTCGGTGTCAGCGCAAAGATAAACCGCTCGGTGTAGCTTTCCATACTCTCAAACTCCATGTAACGCAAAAGGGCCGGCATCCTGAACAAGGACGACGAAGACGAGGACCACCCACCTGTGCCAGTACCCGCCTCGCCCTCCTTACCAGAGGCCGACCCCTAGATTGTCGTGACGATGACGCCCAACCTTCCACTGGCTCCTCTCCTGTCGGGTGTGGGCCTGATATTGCCACAGGTAGGGAGAGTGGGGGTTCAGCGTTTCGTTCGCTGCCGATTATAGCACACCCACATAATGCGCACAAGTGTTCTAACATCACACAACCTCTTCTTGGGTGCGACCCACGCTGCCGTTGGCAACGGATGACCACACTCCACGCTGTTGCGCCTCCTGCCGGATCAGGCGACGGATCACCGCCGCGCCGGACAGACCGTCCTCACTGGCCAGGGCCCGGAGGGCTCGTCGTTCTTTGGCAGACAACACCACCGGAAACCGTTGTCGTCTCATCGTCACCTCTCAATCCAAAGCAAAGGGGCCGATGTCTATCATCGGCCCCACTCTATCATAAAAAGTGTAGCGCTGTGGTAACGCTACACGTTACAATTGGGCTACAGTTTTAGGCTACAGTTTCGCGTTACACTTCAAATCCCCTGTCTCGCAACTTGCACCTGTGTCTGCTGATCGTCACGCGGTGGTATGACTCGTTCGTCTGTGGATTCGGTGACAACCGCGTCGCTACACGCTCGTCGGTTGCCTTCAGGCCTTCATCCTCTATCTGGCGTACAACCTTGATGATTGCGCGGTCAAGGGGCTTCAGATCACTATCATCCTCAGATGACTTCGAGACTGTTGCCTGTGACGTTGCCTCTGCCGGTATAGTGTGTCCTGTCTGCGTCTCAGCGAGGGGGTTTCGGTATCCCATCTCCTCAAACGTGAGCAGATGGTGTGTCCTATCGCTGGCGGGAGCCTTGTCTTCCCCTGGAGGGAACTCCGCAAGCATCCTTGACCACACTCTGTCGAAGTGCTCAGCCACCTCTGGATGAGCAACACATCTCCCTATCACCTTTGTAAGGTTGGGATTCTGTGACAGTTCAAGTAACTCGAACACAACTAGAGTCTTGGCTCTACCTGGTCCAGGCGAGTCACGACTGGATGGCACAATCGGCTCGTCTCCTTCTGGAAATAGTGAGAGCAATTCCATGCCCCAGCAGACCTTCCAAGTCGGACCACTGAATACACCGCTTTCTGGCTCGGAAATCGTGCTCTCGACAATGGGGGAGTGCCTTGCCTCACCATTCAACCATCGTATCAACAAAGTCGGCGCAGTCTTCAGACGGGCCTCGTGTGTGATGGTGAACTTGGTCAACTGGTCAAGCACTTCCTTGCTGAGCCTTTTCTTGTCAGACTCCTGCCCCACTCTGCAGCCCGTGTCCTCTCCAGCGACTGTCCCGGTTACGAATTGGGTCTCTTGATCTATGTCCTGAGGCAACCTGTCAGCCCTGTCCCTGCCCCCTTCATCTTCGAAGGCACGGTCGACAGCATCGTCCAACCGTTTCGCTACCCGGTGACCTGTCGTTTCGAGAGCACCGTCGAACTTGCCCAACACCGACGCCAGCAATGACTCGATATGTTTCTCGATCCCCCCCAGTGCGAAGGCAGGCATGAGCCTGACCTTGCTCCCCCCAGTCCCGGAGGGCAGTATCTCGATGTCTAGCACGTCCACATGTTCATTGTTCGGCAGGTATCGCTCCCCGTCCCACGTCCAGACGCTGCCCCTGATCTGCAGCACAAACACCCCGTCCGTCTCCCTGATCTCGATGGGCGTGTCGAAGTAGATCCCCTGCTCGTCATACAACGTATCACGGATGATGGGTGGGCCCTGATCGTGCATCTTGGGAAGCTCGGCAGTCAAGAGATCACGCAAGAGCCACGCCACTGTTACCGGGGGTTGTTCACAGTCTATTATGATAGGGTCCAGATTCCCTTGGTACAACAAAGCCGCCTCCTTGACGGAAGCGGCTTGCCGTGCTATCCTATGTCCGTCAGGCCGCCTCCATCGGTCTGACCGCCGCCCCAGGTGCCTTCACACCTGGGGCTCTTTTATGCCTGGCGGGCCTCCAGCGCCTCGGCAGGCCGCCCCTCGTCGGGCACGATTCGCACCTCCAACCGCCCTCCCAGTGCCTCCACGACCCGCCGCAGAAAAGAGAGCTTGGGCTCGACCCTTCCACTCTCCAGCCGGGCGATGCTGGGCTGTTGGGTGCCCACCAGCTCGGCCAGTTGCGCCTGCGAGAGCCCCCGCATGATGCGTAGACGCGACACCTGGTGGACCGGCTCCAGCCCCTCGGCCGCGGCCCGAAACTCCGGGTCCTGCATCTGTTCGGCCTCCCAATCCTCGAAGCGTTCAAACTCAGGAATCTCTCTGCTCACTGCTCTTCCTCCAAAATCTCGATCATACGCCGCTCGGCGATGGCAATCTCCCGCGCCGGTGTCCTCTGCGACTTTTTGCGGAACGCATGCAGGATGACGAGCTGCCGTCCTGTGTGAGCGAAGTAGAACAGCCGGATTGCCCCCGCCCGCAACTCCCACAGGCCCCGATGTCCCGACAGAGGCCGGGCATGGGGCATCTGCAGCAACACCCCAAACTCACACAACAGCCGCAGCACGTTGCGCACCCTGGCCCGGTCGGCTGCGCTCAAGCCGTCCAGGAACTCCCGCACAGGCCGCCGTCCCCGGCGGTCCTGGTAGTACACGACTTGCCAGCGTTGGGTGATCTCTGACGTCACGCCGTCATTATAACCCTTGCGTTATGGCCTGTCAAGCCGGTCATCCCGCCTTGCCCCTCAGTGAGCCTTGCTTCTGGTCCGGTTCGCACGGCCGGAGTGGCGGGCTATGGATTCGATTAAGGTACAGGTAAGCCAAACTGCCAGTTCTATCCTCGCGCTTTTTCACGCCTTTTCACGCCATAGATGACCACATCGTTGGTGCAGAAGGCCGTCTCACTCCAACCTCCACGCTCCTGCCGGCCTTCTGAGCCGGGATCGCCGGGGATTGGTCACGTTTCCGCGCCCGCGCGCGCTCCTGTGCCTCCCTACGCCCCCAGGCGTGGATCTCCCTGACTCGCTCGTTGGGCGGCTCTCCGCTGCAGGCCCGGTCTCTCGCCCCCTCACTCAGCCCCTCCGTCCAACTCGCAAACCCCCGCGACGAGGTCGGCCGTGATCGCCTCAGCCACCCGCACACATCGACGCTCCAGCGCCAGGACCCGGGCCGCCTTCGCCACATCCCCACAAGCGCCACGCAGAGCGCGGTCACCACTCATCGAGGATCCCCGCAGCATCTCCCGCACGATCGCCACGGCTGCCATCGGCACACCCAACTTGTCCGCCACCTGGCGATGTGTCAATCGCTTCCCCATCTCACCTTGCCTCCTACTCAATCCACCTCTGGATCGTAGAACAACCCTGAATCCGCCTCCCACCCACCCAAACCATCCAGGTCGTCAAACGTGCAGGGTTGAGCCTCGATCAATTCCTCGGTCTCAAACGCATCAAAGAGCGACAGTTGCCCAGCACGCATCGCTCGCTGGAGATTCCTGATCTCCTGTGCCATCCCTGCTCGCATCACCGCGCGCCAGGCCGATGGGTGCGTCTGCCGCAGTACATACAGGTGGTTGTTCTGGAATCCGAAATCGGTCGCGCAACCCAAACAGCCGTTCCGTTTCACACGCTGGACGGTCCCGTCCAACGCTACGAAAGTCCTGTCGTACAGGGACGCATAAGACACCTGATACCGCTCAATGTAGTGCCACACATCCGCCTCGGTCCAGGTGGCCATCGGTTGGCAATGATAAAACGGCTCCCCATGCAGGTAAGGCTTCCTCGCCCCCTCAAACAGCCAACCCCTCGTCAAGAAATTCTTCGTCCGTGACCGTGACTCGCTGGCCATCAAGCCTTTGAAGATCAAGTCCACCCCGAGCTCCGCCTGGACCCGTTCAGCCGGTAGTTTCTTGAGCACCTGGCAGCAGTGCTGTGAGATTCGCACCTGCCGCAAGACATCGTAGTATGCCAGCAGGCTTGCATCCTCACTCCGGCTGGCAGAGAACCGCAAGAACGTGTCAATATTGATCCGATGCGCATCCAGCCTCGACCACGCCTTGCCCAGCAACGGGAATCCGTACTGGTCGCAACACCACCAGTAGCTCATCACCGTCCCCGTTGGCCAGATCCAGCGCGCACGTTCGAGCTCCTCCCGTAGTTCAGGTGGACATGCACGCTCCAGCGCGGCGGTACTCTTGAGCTTGCCATCAGGCTTCAGAACTTGCCCGATGCGACCGGTCTCGATCAACCATTGCCAGATCCGGCGCTGGCCGGCATAGCGAAACCCAGGCCGGTCCGTCTTTGCGGGACGTGACTCGTAGAAATTCGGCGTCTCGCGCGCGATGCGCCGCGCGAATTGGACGCACTCGGGATACTCAACGCCCGTGTTGCCATAGATTGTGATCAATCTCGGGACCGCCTCGGGGAAAAAGCGGTAGATCAAGTCTCGCAGGACTGTGCTATCCTTCCCCGCGCTGAACGCCAGGGCAGGTCGGGCCGCCACTCTCAGCGCCTCGGCGATCACCCTACGTGCCTCAGCGATCTTGTCATCCAGCGGTCGCTGTTGGAGTGCTTTCAGTTCACGCCACTTCATGCTCTGCCCCCTACTCACTACTTATTGCGCCCATGGCCTCAAAACAGCCCTGAAACCGCTTACGGAAATACCCATTTTCGTAAGCGGTTTTCTCAGAACGGGATAAAGTCACTGACCGTCGTATCCAGGTTCAGGTCAAGGTTCAGGTAGCGTTGCGTAGTCGCCACGGTCGCGTGGCCCAGCAGCCGGCTTATTTGGGTGATGGGGATACCGGCCTCATACCCCAGTTGCGCGTAGGTTCTGCGCAGATCGTGTGGGGCCAGGTCCGGCTTGCCTATGGCCACGCCGTGCTCTCTGACGACGTGGAACAAGCCGACCGCGCTGAGACTGTCACCGATAACGCCGGCCTGATCTACACTGCGCAGGATACGCCCTTTCCCACCCGAGGCCGCTGCGCACCGGTCGATCGCGTTTGCCAGCGCATCGGAGATCGGTACGACGCGGTTCTTGCTGCCCTTCCCGCGAACGTCCAACACCGTGCGCATCTTGCCCTTGACGGGTTGCAGTTTCACATCCTCGAAGCGCAGGTTGACCGCTTCCTCCCGTCGCAGGCCGGCCGCCACCAGCAGCCCCAGCGCCAGCCGGTCCCGTTGCCCCTTGAGGTCATCACCGCAGGTATTGAGCAGCGCCTTGACCTGTGCCTGCGTCAGCCACGTGTGCGCTTTCTGCCCTTCTGCCGCTTTCACCTTGACGGCGTTCTGCAGGGCCTCGGTTCGGTACTCAGCAGCTCGCACAACGTCGACGTTGTGCGGATCAGCCTGGCCTTTCAGCGCATCTAGCATCGCGTCGGAGTACAGCCTGACCGCTGCCTTCAACTGCGCCTTGCCGCTCTCGCTCAGGCCTTCCGCGTAGTCGGCCAGCGCGCCGGCATCGAACAGGTCGCCGCCGTCGTCCAGGTAGCGCGCCAGGGCTGCCGCGTATTTGCGCTTTGTCCCATCCGCCAGGTTCGACCGCTCGATGACTGTGAGCGCGTCTTGTAATGCATCCGATCTTCCCGTTGTGGTCAATGCCTTGCTCATAGCATCTCTCCTGTGTTCCACGTCGTGAAGCGCCTTTCCTGCTATCCTACCCATCAAACCCCTCGACCGCTCCGCCGCAGGTTGTCCGCGGACAAGACTCTCTTCGCTGCGCCGGCCAGGCACTCCTGGCCCAAGGGCGTCATATCGTCGAAATGTCGTCAAAAGTCCGTCGAAAGTTCGCCAATTTGTGGCCGGAATCCCGGCCAGACCTGGATGGTGACAGGATCCTCCGCCGGCGACGTCGCCCGTGTCACCAGCCACCGTGTTCGACAACTGAACAGGGGACTTTTAGTCCTCAGTTCACTTGTCGCCAACCACCACCTGGCGACGTCCATCCCCGGCCCCCCGTCATAACTCCTGGCCTTGCGGCCCGCGCTAGCCGGATGGCGGGCAATCGCAGCAATCGTAGAACCAGTGTCACCAGCCACCGTGTGGCGACAGCAGGAGCTCCAGGATGGCCACCAGCTGTCACCACTGATGGCGACGTCCTATGATGACGCCGGCCGGCCTGGCCCACGTGCACCTTGTCGCCACCTGCAGCAGGCACTGGCGACAGGTCCCCCCTCAGAGCCAATGGTGACAATCCGCCGGCGAGCTCAACACGGCCGTGTCGCCACGTACAGAACTGGACCAGGGGCACCACCAGGTGGCGACAGGGCAAACAGACGTCGCCCGCTGCAGCGAGCGCCCCCGTCTCCACGCCCTGTCCTGGGCGGCGACACTGCGCAACGTGGCCACCGGGAATCGTGCGAGCCTCGTCCCCACCTCCTGCCGCCGGTGTCGACAGACCTTGCCAGGTGGCGACGCGATCCACGTGGACGAGATCGGGGCGTGTCACCATGCTACCGGGATCCTCGTCGATCATCACTTCGCCTCTGCCTTGCCCTCTGGTGACAGACGCTCGATGCCGGCTACCGTTCCGTGTCACCACCGCTGCCCGCCCCAGGTGGTGACAGAATCGGCCCACCAGGTCGGCGTTTCTGTCACCACATCCAGGGGTGACGTCCACCTGGTGGCCACCGCGTCGCGGCGCACCTCGTTGTCACCATCCCATGCCACACGCCACCATCACTTTACCCTCGTTCGCTCCCGCCCTCACCGGTCCCACCCCGCGCCTAATGTGTGGTTCCACGACCGGTTCCCCGAGAACGGAAGCAAGTTCACTGACCGTTGTATCCAGGTTCAGGTCAAGGTTAAGGTAGCATCCGCCGGGGCTGTGGAGAACTTAGGCCCCTTCTTCAACCTCTCCAGAACCCAACAACAAACCGCGTTCCATCGGCGGCAACGTCCCGACCAGTCGCTCGACGCCGATCTCCCCTGCGGTCATCGGCAAACCACCCGAATACGTGCCCACCCCTGGCAACTCGACGAACCCGAACAGCGCGTGCGGATGGGTCTCGGCCGCGGTCAAGATCGCCTTGACGAAGTGCACCGCGACCCGGCCCATCTGAAACCGCGCCTGCTCGGAATGGCGACGACGCTTCCCGCCGAAGGAACTCTCCTTGTCGGGATTGCGGCATTCCAGTGGAACGAAGGTAAAGCGGTAGACTGCCCCTTGCCACTCGAAACGCACCAGCCAGGCCACCTTGTCCCCAGCCTGGCCCTGCGTGACCATCATATTGGAGGTTCCAAAATCCTCCAGTAGTTCTATGATCCCTGCCTGGGATTTGGCGGGGTGAACTACAGTACTCCAATAGTTTGCGTCCTCAGCGAATCGTGCTTGCTTCATTATCCCCTCCCACGTTGGCTTACCCTCGTTCATCCCCGCCCCCACCGATCCCACCCTGTGCGCTTATGTTCATAATCCCACAGACCACGCCAGGATAGCACCTGTGCCATTGTCCATTGCGTCACCTCGTGTGGTGACAGGCGGTCGCTCCGGATGGCCACCGCCGGCGCAGTCCCTGTCTCCACCCATTGCCAGTGGTGACACGCTCCCCGTGCTCGAGCGCCAGATCGTCAACTCCCCTGTCACCACGCTACCGCCGCCCACCGGCCCGCCACACCACCCACGCCAGCATCCCGCAAGCGCCCACGGCGATGGGCCGGCGGATCGCCGCCGGCGTGGGGTCGCCCTGGTCCAGGGTCCCGGCCAGGAGCGCCAGCAGGCCCACGATCACGGCCAGTGCCAGCCGCTCTCGCCTGCTCACCGGTCGCCCTCCTCGCCCTGGGGAGGACGAGGCCACACGGTCGTCTCCGTCTCGACCGGCTTGTCCGCCTTCTTCATCAACAGGGCCTGGGCAGCCCAGTCTGGGGCCGTCGCCAGCGTGAGCAGGTCACCTTTGTGCAGAGCCCCACGATCGTGCATTCGCCTGGCCGTGAGTGGGTGATCCTCATCCACGACGGCCAGGACAGCCTGCCCTGAGTGCTTGCCCGTGAGGATCGCGCCGGCCTGGTGCTGCGTGCGCATGATGCGCACCCGGGCCAGCTCGCCGCCGGAATCGGTACGCTGGTCAAATACGTCGATCCGCCCGCTCCAGGATGCGCCGTAGGCTTTCCCCTTGATAGTAGCGCGCCGGTAAGGCGCTCGGAGCCTGCGCCCGTCCTGCTCCTCGACCGTGGTGAAGTGGAGCCGGCCCACTGCCTGGCTCACGTCGCAGCAGGGAAACTCCAACAGGCATTCCCGCTTGGCGACGGTGTGATGGTCATCCTTCCCCAGCCGCACGTCCGCGCAGGTCGGGCAGCGCAGCGGAGGGCACTGCAGGCCCTTGGCCGCGTACCACTCCGGTGACCACTCGAACTCTCTACCGCAAACCGTGCAGATCTGTATCTCCATCGTTCTCGTTCCTCCTCTCCAGTTCTTGAGTCAGCACTCGCTTGATTCTGTGCCAGTACTTTTTCACCGCATCCACCGAGGTCCCGAGAGCGGTGGCAATCGCCTCGTTATTCCACTGCCGCTGCAGCGCGTTGGTAATGAACACCTCGCGGGCAGTGGCCCGGGCGCCACGCCGGCCGCGCTTGGCCCGGCTCTCCAGGAAGATGCGCTGCAGATCGCGCAAGATCTCATCGGGCAGGCCCTCCAACTCCTCCGCTTGCGTTGGCAGAAGAGGGACCGCACCGGTGTCCTCCGTCAGTTCCTTCGTCCACAGGGGATTGCTCCCCCACAAATGCCGGATGAAGAACTTGATGACCTCCCGACGGGCCGAGACCGCCGCATAGCCGACGTTCCCTGGGCGCTTCCGCCAGGCTCTCCAGAAGCCCTCAGCAGCGGATTGGGTAGCGTCCTCGATCTCGTCGTGATCGAACAGGACGCCGAGCCGCCGTTGCGCTCCCTGTACGGCCCAGTGCAGTTTCTCGATCAGAAGGTCAATCTCGATCACTCTACCCCCCCCTACCTAATTTCGCGACCGCGTGCGTGAGGTTACCCGCGCGGTCTCCCCGCCAAATCGCGCCAGAGATTTCGACGCCCCTACCCCCCTGGCGGTTTGTGGTATGTCCAGTGACCAGTGCCCGCGTGGTCATTTGCGTTTCTCCCCCGTTTGCGTGTATAATACGGTTGTGGCCCAAGTCCCCGTTTGAGATATATATCCGGGCCACCATAGGCAGCCTGGCCTCACAGCCGGGCTGCCTCTTTTTGCACCCTTCCTGTCTGGCAGCCGGCTTTGCTTCGTCCCGCCCCAGCGATGGTGACAGGCCGCCAGCGATCGGGCCGTGATCACCGTCCTTGACACCACCCGCCCGTCACCACCAGGTGCACCGATGGGGACAGGACAGCCAGCAGCCAGGCACTTCTCTGTCACCACTGGCGACGCCCTGGTGACGGGATCCACGTCGCCGACGTCGCCCGCCGTCACCACGTGCCCTGTGGTGACATTCTGCCCGACCTGGTTGGCCACCGGCGTCACCACCAGATGACCACTAGTGACGGGATCCACATCGCCGGCGGATCCCGCCGTCACCACCTGCTGGTGACAGCTCTCAGCCTGGCCCCGGCGCTTCTCGTCACCAGGGCTTGCCGTCATCCCCAACCCTCACCCCGAGCGTGCCGTAGAACTGGCGCAGCGAGTAGCCGCACGACGCCAACCCGTGCCGGATCGTCTGCGCTTCGCGCTGCAGCTCGTGCCGCGTCTTTTCGCACTCCAGGGCCGCCCGTGCCTCGGCGATACGGTCCGGATCACTGCCCACGTAGGAACGCAGCCGCCCGCCAGGAGCAGGTTGACCGTGCATAGGGCAGGCCTGGTCAATGCCATGATTCAGGTACAGCCGGTCAGGCTTCCCGGCCTCGCGCCGCCAGTATTCCACGCCCGTGCACGTGCGCCCGTCCAGGTTGGCAAGTTCGCCCTCGACGCGTGCGAGATCTTCCACCCGTCGCCGGATCGCGTCGCCCGCACCGTTGGCCATTCTCAGCACTCGCTCGATGTTCCCGTTGTCCATCGCTTCCTCCTCCTGTGGCGTCGCCGGCGGGCCACTTGGTCGCCGGATTTGTCACCACTGCCAGTGCCACCCTGTGGTGACAAGCACGACGTCGACGTGGTCCAGCTCGCAAGTTCCCGTGTCACCACGCCTCAATCAGAGCCTGGTACCTCGGGGTCACAGGCCGCCGCGGCTCCTGCCGCATCCTGAGCCAGCAGGCCGGCCGCCGTGCACAGTGCCGCCACCAGGTGCCGCATCTCCTCCGGCCAGATTACGACACTGCCGCTGACTGCGTCATCCCGCTCCATAGCGAGACAGCGCAGCTTGACCAGCGCCCGGTCAGTGCCATCGCGTGCGCCAAGGTGCACTTCCAGCACCAGGTCGTCACTCACCTTTACCGCGTGCATCTCCCTTTCCTTCCTCTCTGGGTCGCGTCGCCCGCTCCCAGGCCAGCGCCAGCGCCAATGCCGTTATCACGACCGCCAACCGTGCCAAGTCGGGCCGCTCCCCGAGCATCTGGCCTATCGTTTGCCCTACGAACATCAGGACGGTTGCCAGCGCTGTCAGGAGGATCACGAAACCGAAACGCTTAACCCATCCCGTGCGCGTACACTGCCTTGATTCACCTGCACTTTCACCCGTCATGCGCTCACCGTTCTTGCCCATCGCTCACCCGCTCTTCGTCGTACAGCGCCGCCATCGCCGCCGTGCACACCTTGCAGATTGGCGTCAGCACCCAACGCCCCGGCCGCTCAGGGTCACGGTCAAGCAATCCCAGCGTCGCCGGTCGCCCGCAGACCGTCTGACCGTCGCCCGTGCCGCATGGCAGGGGAGGGTCAAGCCGTATGATGCGTGAGTTCTCGCCGTCCATCGTCTCACCTCGTTTCGTTCTCAGGCTCATCGTCTGGTATCTGCCCCTCACCATTGCCGGTGAGGGGCAGGGCCAGCCGGTCAGCGTGCCCACAGTTGCGCAACCTTCTGCCCCACGCAGTCGCCCGCTCGCAGGACAGAGAGATCAGCCATCACTTACCCCCTCCCCGGTCGGGTCGGGGTCGTCACCCACGCTCGCTATCGCTTCCGCCAGTTCTGCACGTTCCTCCATCCAGTCGCCGAGGGTCGGCTCAGGCCGTGCAAACGACAGAAAGTCGTCGCCATCCAGATGCACCAGCGAAACCTCATACCCTGGCAGAACGTTGTTGAGTTCATCGGCCACATCCTCCAGTTCGCGCCTCAGCCGGCTTTCCATTCCGTCATCGCCAGCAACCACGTCCAACAGATCAGTTATGCGTACCATTATCTTGCGCATCGTTGCACCTCTAGCTGAGTTCATCTGAAGGGCTCTCGGCAGGGTTTGCGCATTCCTCGTCCCATTTGATCACCGGCCCGGGCGCCGTCGGGTCGCCCTCCAGGTCGTCGCGCCAGTCGTCGAAGAGAGACTCGGGGAAATCCTGGCCACACTGCCGGCAGCGAAAGCCGGCCTCATCCTCGATCACCGCATTGCCGGTGCCACACGAGGGGCAGTCGAAGACTTTCAAGCCGTCCGGATCCCGCTCAGGATAGCCTGCCACACCCCGTACATCAGAGGGCAGGTCGTCCACGTCTTCCGGCGCCACCCAGATGATCGGATAGCCCCAACCGGGCGGTAAGTGATCCGTGCCCGGACCGGGCTCCGTGTTGGGATCCAGGGCCCGCACACCCGAGTTGCCGCCCCAGATCAGATAGCCCTCCTGGGGCGTGTCGGGGCCGCCCGTGATCTCAGGCTGAACGGACGGCAGCCAGCGCACGCGGGCCACGTGTACCACGCAGGGCCGCCCGGTGAAGAGGTCGGTCCAGCCCACGATCTCCAGCACACGGCGGGGCTCATCGGCAGGGCCGAAGGGCAGCCGCAGGCTTTCGCCGATCCACTCCTGGCCCAACCGCTCGAACGTCTGGAGGGGCAGGCCCTGACAGTTAGACGTGTTCTTGACGTAGAGTTGAAACGTCTCACCCATCGGCGATAACCTCCCTCTGCTTCAACGTTGCCGTCTCCATCACCCGTTGGAAGAGCGCCAGGCTCTCCTGGCTGGTGGGGTAGTACATCCCGCTCATATTGATGGCGCCGTCGTTGTCCTCGTACACCACCTGATCAACGAGTGCCTGTGCTGCCTCTGCGTCTAGCTCGAGCACCTCACCGGCCGGCGTGCAGTTGCCGCCGTGGACCAGGTACAATTCCGCTCGACAGCTCCAGACGTTGACGAAGAACTCCAGGCTTGGCACCGGCAGTATCGTAACCTCGGCCTTGTCGCCCGAGATCTCCGCCTGGATGAACTTGCCACCCAGGGCCTGCTCCAACGCCGGTATGTCACTCAGCCGGCCTGCGTCTACTGACACTCTCAACATCGTGCTTTTCCCCTTTCCTGTTGTATGCTAGAATCCTACCTGGTGGCTCCGTCATTCCCGTGTCGTTTGACCGCTACTGGCCACCAGGTCCTCCGACGTGATGGTCAAGCTCAGGCCAAACCGTCGCCACATCACGTTGCGCTTCCAGCGCTGCCGATATGCCGACCAACGTCACGGCCAGCTTGACCAGTTCGCACGGCTCGACTCGCACCAGGCCGCCCCCGTCGCGCTCGACGGTGACGTGGGGATCACGGCCCTCGACCATCTCGACTGCCAGCGTGTCACTCACCCGGATTTGCTCTGTCATCATATCCCCCTACCTCATGGCGTCATGAGAAATTGGTTGTTCCATTCCGCTACTGGCCGCCACCGTGTCCGTGGTGACACCACGCCCCGCCTGGTGACAGGATCGCCGCGCTCGAGCGCCGGCGTTGTCACCACCACCCGGGTGTGGGCTGCCCGTCCTTCCCGTTTGCCGCCTCACACGTCAATGACGTCACCGCTTCCCCACGTCGTCACGTGCTGGACTGGCGGTAGCGGCGGTAGCTCGATCACCTGAGGTTGCGACATTGGCGGTTGGCGCATCGCGTGCGTCACGTTCACCTTCAGACTGGCCGTCTCGTTCGCCGCCTTCATCACCGCGCCGATCCCCGCTGCCAGGCCATCCTTGACGCCACGCGATTCAGTCTGCCCGAGGCGGTAGCACGTGTACCCCGCTGCCGGTATCATCGCCGTCGCCGCCAGCGCCCAGCCGACCGCCCCCGCGTGCGTGGTGTGTGCCAACGTCAGCCGGTGATACTCCTCCTCCACCTGGTCGAGCACCCGCAGGTCCCGCAGAATCGTGGACCGGTCCACCCCCAACGCCGTCCCGATTGCCTGGAGAGTCTGGCCCTCGAGGACCCCCGCGTCACGCAGCCGCAAGAGCAACACCAGCCGGCCCGCCTTGCCCCTGATCAGTCGTTTCATCGATCGCCCATCTCCCAGCGCCTGCCTGCTGCTGCGCAGCAGCAGACGCGCTCCCACAGGCCACTTGCATACCATGAGTGCATGAAAGCTCGCCTCCCCGCGCCTGTGCTCCAGCCCTTCCACTGGAGCACAGGGACAGTAGGCCAACCTCACAGGCCGCCGCCCTCGGAGTCCTCCTCCTCGGGGCCCGCTGCGCAGTCATCACACAGCCACACGCTGCGGCCCTCGTCCAGCCAGTAGGGGGAAGCCGCCAGCTCGAGCACCGCGCCGCATCGCTGGCAGACCCTCCGCTCCACTACCGCTCGCACCCCGGCCGGCAGATCCTCGACGTCTTCCAGGTCGACCCAGACGAGGGGCCGCCCGTAGCCCGGGGGCAGATGATCGTCCATGCCTGGCGTCGGCTCGGCGCCCTCGTCCAGGATACGCACACCACTGTTCCCACCCCACACCAGGTAACCCTCTATCGGTCCCGGCGGACCGCCGCTGATGTCGGGGCGTTTGTGGGGCAACCACCGCACCAGGGCAACGTGCATCGGGCAAGGTCGTCCCGTGAAAAGATCGGTCCAGCCCACAACCTCCAAGGGCTCCCCGTCTGTCCCAAAGGGAAGCGTTAGACTATCACCAGTCCACTCCGGGCCCAGCCGCTCGAAGACCTGGAGAGGCAACCCCTCGCAATTTGACGTGTTCTTTACGTACAGCTCAAAAGTCTCGGCCATCGCTCTTGCCTCCTCTCAGCCGATGTCATAGTCAATACCGTGTTCCCACAGTCGTACCTCAACCCCACACACTGAGCACCCAAAGTGGTAGGGCCCCAAGTGCACTTGCACCCCTCCACAATCGGGGTGGGGTTCGTTACAATGCACCATGTAAGACACATACAGCCGGCCGTCTTGCCCGGTCGCCGTCCGGCCCAGGAGGTCCTGGGGCGTTTCGCCGGCCAGGATCCACCAGGGAGTGTGCACCCATCCCGCGTAAGGCTCAGCCGTCGCCAGGGGTGAATCCTCTCGCTCGGCCCGGTACTTGGCGATAAACTCAGCGTCGCTCACGGGCCGCCCTTTGGCGTCTGTCTTAAAGGGCGTGTCGGGGTTGTCCCTCTCCCACCGTTGCCGGCGTTGCGTGTTCTCCCAGGCCACCCGTCGTATTGCCTTTTCCCGCAGGTCGGCGTCTATGTACAGCAGGGTGTGGCGTAGTTTGAAAAGGCTTGCTTGCGCAGGTGTCATGATCCGCATAGCGCCGACGTCTGTGTTCTGGTGGGTCACCGCCCCCAGCTCGGGGGAGTAGAAACACACCTTCACACCGTCGCCGTCTGTCCAGCCGCACACCTCGCAGGGGCCGCCGGTCCTCTTGGCCTCTTTGTACTTCTCATAAGCCGCTTGCGAGTTCTCTACCGTTCGCATTGCCATGCTTGGCCTCCTGTCCTGTTCGTGCTACAATTCGCCCTGGTGGGGGCTGCCATTCCCGCTTGAGGGTTCCAGCCCCCACCACCGGGGCGGTCTGACGTCGATCAGGCCGCCTCACCTATTCCGGGTTATACTTGACGCAAACCCACCCGTTGGTAGTGCCATCCCACCAAACGGTAGCGAAACCGTCAGCGGTACATAAGCCGTGCTTGCAGTTGGGGATGCCGGCCATGAAGTCCCCGCAGCGGTCCCAGCTCGCTTCATCCCAGTTGTACGCTACCACTTCACCAGAAAAGTCGATGCACATACCCGATGCACACTCAGTACCGCCGCCCGTCTCGAATGTCCAGCCGTGGTACTGTTGACTGGCCCTGTGTGGCTCCATCCCGTCGGGGCAGTCGATCCCAGCGCCGGCCACGGTCCCCGCCGGCCCACAAGCCAGGCTCAGGAGGAGCACCAGGGCCACCGCTGCCAATACAAAACCTTTGCCTTTCATCTTGTCACCTCCATATATCTGCAAGGTTGTCAAAGTCCAGTCGTGCCGGTCGTGCCGTTCAATAGGTCAGTATGCACCTCCTGTCACCGCCCCTGTCACCGTCCAGGGCGTCCTGTCACCCCCTATCATCCCTATCACCCTATCATCGCCCCGCTGTCCCTGTCCTGGGGAGGGGGACGGGGGGCATAGGCTCAGGAGCTCGGGCGTTACCCGCCTGGGGTCTGTGGCGTGGGCGGGCGCCGTGAGCCAGCCCCGCGCTTGCCATTGCTGGGCCAACGTCGCCAGCCGGCGCTTGCTAATTTGTCCCGTGAAACGTTCATACAGCCGGCCGATGATAAAGCAACCGTCGAGGTCATCCACCGCATAGGCCACCAGGCCGGCTTCAAGGTCATCCAGGGCCGGCGGGGGCGGGGCTGTCACCAGGTCCACCAGGCCGCCCACCTCCCCCGTGTCGGCGTCGTGCGTAACTCGCAAGGTCTGGATCGTCTCCCACTTCCCGCCCAGGTAGGCCAGCGCCTGGCCCGGTCGCTCGAGGGTCTCGGCCCCCTTGCGTCCGAGAATGACTTGACTCTCTATGTGTGTTCTGGTCTTGTAGGCTATCGGCGTGTCCAGGTTGGCCCTCACCTGGGCGTGTACCACGTCGCTTGTGGGGCTTTGTGTGCCCACCGAAAGACTGATACCAAACGCCCGCCCTTTGCGGGCCAGGGTTATAAGCGTGTCCATTGCCGGCGTGCCTTTCAGGTCGGCCGCTTCGTCGCAAATCAGATACACCAAAGGGAGGGGCTCCCCGTCGAGGGGGTGGGCGTTGTAGTATCGCCAATCTGCCACGTTGGCTCGGGCCATCAGGGCTTGACGTCTCAGCCGTTCTTGCTCTACCCCCTCGATCAGCCGCCCCGCCTCCGCCACGTCGTGGGCTATCCTGTCAAACAGGTGGGGCAAGCGGTCAAATGGCCCCGAAAAGTCAACCTCTTTCAAGTCCACAACTGCTATCTTGCACTCAGCGGGGCTGTGCTTGCTTGCCAGTTGGAGTACAAAACTTTGCAGCATGTTTGTTTTGCCCGATCCACTGGCCCCACCGGTCAAGATCGCCCTGTGTAGGCCTGCCAGGTCAAGGATCACGGCCCCCCGCCTGGTGTATCCCAGGTTGACGTGGTAGGCCTGGGGCGGTATCTCCTCGGGCGTCAAGGGGATCACGCGGGGGAGGCGCTTGACGTGGGTCCCGGGCTGCCGGGCCACACAGACGGCCAGGCCGCCGCCGTCGCTCACAAACACCCGCCGCCCCTGGAGGGCGGCCCGCATTTGTGCCCACAGGGCCACGTCAAGCCATTTCTCCCTTGAGATCCCGGCCAGGCGTTGCATGTCGAGCACATACACCGCCCGGTCAAGAAAAAGGTAACCGTCGGCCTCGGGCACCACTGTACCCCCCTGCCGGGGGCGGTCGTGCAAAAGTCCCCGCTGGGCCAAAGTCCCCAGGATCCCTCGCCAATACGTCGCCAGTTCTCCAGTCTGAGGATCCATCATTTTACTGCTCCTCCTCCCAGTCGGCCGCCAGCGCCTCGATCAGGGGCGGGGGCAAAAAGCCGGCCCGCTCGGCCTGTCCCAGTTGCCGCAACACCCGCACAGATCGCAAGCCGGGGGCGGGGGCGGTCGGAGGCGGGGCCATTGGCAAAGCCGGCCCTTCCCCTCCCTTGTGCCCCTGTCCCAACTTGGGGCGGGCCGTCGCGTCAACCAATTGATCGCGTGCGGTCGTGCGCTCCTCCTGGCCCGCGCTCCTCAGCAGGGGGGCGTCAACCTCACCGCTGGGCAGTAGACGCAAAACCGGGCCGGGCTGTCGGTCAAGGTCCACCAACTGATACCCGCCGCCCTTTATCGGTACACCCATAGGCTGGGCGTCCCCCAGGATAGAACGGGGAAATATGATGGGCCGCTTGCGGTACTGGATCAGGCCAAGCACCAACACCGTCAAGATCCCGCACACCAGCAGGAAAAGCATGATGGGCAAGCCGTAGTCTCGGGCCGCTCCCAGCCGCTCCTCCCTCACCTCGGCCGCCCTGGTCGCCGTCGCCCTGTGGCTGTTCTGTGTCGCCTGTATCACCTCGGCGGTCGCCGTCGTGCGGTCCTCCCAGGCTTGGTATTGCACCGTCGCCGCCCACGCTACGGCCTCGGCGGTAGACGTCGCCCGGTCCTCTTTCGCCTGTACGGTCGCCGTCGCTTGACGGTTCCAGGCCTCGGCCATCGCTGTCGCCTCATAGCTCCGCTGTTGGGCGGTCGCCTGGAGGGCCGCGCTTTGGGCAGTCGCCGCAACCTCCAGGGCTACACGTGTACCGTGTGCCTGGGCGGTCGCCTGTATGGCCCGATCGTGGGCCGCAGACGTTGCCGCCGCGCTTTGGCGTGTTGACACAATACGGGCAACGTCAGCTTGCGCCCGTTGAGCCTCCAGTGTCGCCTGTACCGCCGCCGCCTGGGCAGTCGCTCCCAGGGCCGCCTGTCGCTCCTGTACCTCAAGGGCCGCCGCCGTGCCCATCTGTGCAAGTGCTATGGCCTCGGCGGTTGCCTTTGCCGGCCCGTCGGGCTCACCTGCAATTGCGGTCAGCGTTACGCCCGTGTTGGCGGGCGTGTCCCATTGTCGGGTAGGTCCGCAACCGCCGGCCAGGAGGATACAAACGCCCACGATCACCACCAGCCAAAAAGTCAATTTCTTGCCCATCTCAACACCTCCCGGGGGCCATAGTGCCGGCCCGCCTACCGGTCCACTTCCCACCCACCCCCGTTCGGCGGTAGATAACCACCAAAGGGGGAGGGTCGGCCTTGCGCCGCCCTGGCCAGGTCCTCCAGGCTCACCGCCTGGGCGGGGTATTGCGGGCCAGGGGATCCACCCACCACGATAACGGGGCCGCTGCCAGCCTGGGAAAGGGGGGACAAGCCGCCCCCACGGGGGGCGGGGGGCTTTGCGCCCTGGAGGAGGGCGTAAGCCTGGGCCTGGGCCAGGGCGTCCTCCAGCTCGGCCTGTCGCCGGCGTCGTTTGTTCCACGTCATCGCGAACACACCGCCGGCCACCGCCAGGATCAGCCCCAGGATCACCAGCACCAGGAACGTGATAATAGTCATCGCCGCCGATGGGCCAGCCTTCGGGGCCACCTCCACCACCACGGGGCGGGGGCGGGCTACCACTGACAGGGCCATCACAAACCCCAGGCCGAAAACCGCCACGATCGCCAGCAAAGGCCAAAACCAGGCCGCTGTCTTGCGTTTCATTTGAGCACCTCCTCAAAAAGTGTCAATTGCTCCACCTGGGCCAGAATCGCGCGGGCCCGCTCGGGCGTCATCTCCCCGCCCTGTCGACGGGCCGCCGCTGCCCTGGCCACCAGTGAGACCGTCTTTTCATCCTCCCCCAGGGGAATGGACAAGCCGCCCCCCTTGGGGGCGTCCTGGGTCCGCTCCTCCTGGAGGGCCCCCACGGGGGCGGGCTGCCCAACTTGCAGCCACACCTCCCACCACAGGCACCCACCGCAGCCGATCACCTCCAGCCCTCGGCCGTCCAGGGCCTCCTGGGCCACGTCCAGCCGGCGGGGTGAAACGGCCACACCTACAGGATCCCCGTACCGCTCACGATGAGCAGTTAGGGCCCGCTCGAGGGCGGGGGCCAAGTCGGAGGCATCCCCCAGCCGGTACACCTTGTAAACGGGGCGCTTACCGTTGCCACCGCTCACGGTTTCACCTTCTGCCCTCTCAACCTCAACCGCTTTGACTGCCTGCCACAGAACGGACAACGTTTTCCAGGTTTTCGGGTTCGTGACGTGCGCCCAGTGTGGTTTTATCGTCGGGTAGTTCGCCCCGGCCAATGTCGCGGGTCCTGGTGCCGTCCACGTTCAACCGGTCTATGCGATAGATTCTCATTCTGTCGCCTCCTGGTTATGTGCGTTCTGACAAATCGGGCAAAGTCGAGGGCTGTTGTGCCGGTTCTTCAATTTGCGCTCCAAGTGCCGGTCGCCCTCCCAGGTCCTGGCCAGCTCCCAGCCTATGCCCCGCTGGGCCACCGCCGCCATAAGCGCGCTACCATTGCCCGATCTGTGGGCCTGCAGCCGGCCCGCCAGGTCGTGAGTGAAGCCCAGATAATGCTGGGCTTGCCCTCGTGGGTTGCTCAGATCCCCTATTGGTCTGTCGAAGTGGATTAGGTATACCATACCGTCACTTGTCACCGTTCGCCCCCCGTAGTACAATCCACGTGGGTGGGTTCATCGTGTGTGGCGTTTGGAGCGTCCCCAAAATCCCGCCCAGCGCCCAGCCTTCCCCGCTGGGCGCTTTCGTCGCCCACCGGTCCTGCGCGCCACGTGCTGCCAACCGGAAACACCCGATCTGGCATGCGCCTGTACAGCCGCCAGAACTGGGCCAGCACACGCGGTTTTGTCGCTCCGATCAGAAAGCCTCTGTCAGTCACCATCGCTTACCAACTCCTGTGCAAATTGGCGCCGGTCCCCGATCTCTAGCCCGATCGCTTTCAGTGCCTCAGTGTACGAGGCCCAGGCCACGGCCGCTTCAGCCGCCAGCCGCCAGTGGTCAGCAGTGCGCCCGTTGAACGGTGCACGTATCAGTGAGACCCAGCGAGCCCGGTCAGCATCCAGCCAATCACGCGCCAGGCTCTGGACCTCTTCCAGCGCCACCGCGATTTCCGTCGCGTGTTCCCGGTCGCGGTAGGCCACGCCTGCCACGTCCAGGCCGATCATAAACGCCTCGTGTGCCTCTGACCGCTGCCAGTCAAGCACCGGGTCGGTGTGGTCAAGCTCTTGCACCCGCTTCGCCTGGAGGTATGCCCGTGCCAATTTCACCAGGTCCGACATAGTTCACCTTGACCTTGCCGCTAATCTGCGCGCTATCGCTACCGTCACGTGCTTGCCGATCAATCGCTCCAGTTGGTCATGGAGCATACGCCGTTGCCCTTCCAACCAGCGCAAATCGCTCTTGCCCCGAAACTGGGCATGCCCGATCTTGTAAATCACGTCCAGATACTCACGTGCTACGCTTCCAATCATCGCCATTGCTACCTACCTTCTACCGGTCCCACTGTCCCGGTTCGCCTCTGCGCTGGTATGGCGAAAGCAAGCACACCAGCGCAGTGGGCCAGCCGGTCAGCCAAAGAAGTCATCAAGCTGGGCGTCCAGCCTTGCCGCCAGTTCCGGATCCTCGGCCCCCGGCTCCCGGTCCGCCTCGGCGGGAGCCAGCCGGTAGGCCGCCAACGCCTCCCGTACAGCAGAAGCCACCACGTCGGGCAAGCGGGCTAGTTCAAGGGCAACTGCCTCTTTGACGATTGCCTCTTGAGTGTCCCCGTTCTGTAGACGCATCGCCGCCCGGATCGCATCCCTCACGGCCGCCGATTTGTCGTCCTGGGCCCTGTGCCAGGCCGCTATGTCGTCGTCTTTTCCGTCCTTCAGCTCGAGGTATAGAGCATCGCCCTTCTCAATCCGCATCGCCGCCCGGATCGCATCCCTCACGGCCGTCGATTTGTCGTCCTGGGTCTCATACCAGGTCGCTATATCGTCGTCCGTCTCATCTCTCACCCTAACGTGTATGTAGCTCACCGCCGCCCCCTCGTGTGGTCACAGTGTCAACACGTTTTGTGGTCACACTGTCAACACGTCACCCGCCAAACCGCCGCAAGCCTGCCCGCAGGTATCCCGTGACGTTGGCAAACTGGGGATCACTACCCACCGTCCTGGTATGGGGGTACGCCCTCCGCACGTAAGGCGCAAGCTCCAGGCTCCCGCCGCCGGTCAGTACAACCGCCTTGAGGTCCACGCCGGCCCCCCACAGCGAGCGGGCCTTGGACACGATCGTGTCAGCCAGGGCCTCCAGGTGACGCTCCACCAGGCCGGCGATGTTCACCCTATCGCCGTACACCTCTACAGTTCGGTCCCTTACCGCCCGGTCCACCTTGCCCAGGTGAAGCGCCCAGTCCAGGCTATGCTCGCGCTTCAAGTCCTTGGCCACCTTCTGGAGCATCTCACTCGTGCCCGTCGTGATGCTGTCGCTGCCCACCTCGACGTATCGTAATCGGTCGACCAGGATATAGTTCGTGGTCAGCGTACCCACGTCCACGATGCCCACCCGGCCGCCGGCCAAGTCACCGTCGACCAACCGGCCGCGCCTGTCGAGCACCAGCGCGAAGAGGCTCCCGATCGCCTGCGGGACGGTGTAGACATCCAGCACCTCGAACCGCCGCGCGTGCTTCCCTTGCCGCCTGACCTCGTGCGTGCCGCGCAGCATATCGCGCAGGGCCACCTTGTTTCGGTCGTCGAAGTCACCCACAGGCAGGCCGGTCACTACTGCTATGGTCTCATCGATCGTCCGCACCAACTCGCTGGCCACCGCGTAGAACAGCGCCTTCTGTTCCGCGCTGCCGGTCCGGGTCACGTCCAGCGTCTGGCTCGCACTTGCGCTCTGGAGCTCGGCTTGCTCTCCGACGAAGAACCCCCGACCATCCACCTCCAGGGCGATGCCGTGCCCGTTCGCTGCTATGATCTCGCTCTCGAAGCGGATCGCCTCGGCCGGGCCCACCATCGAGGGAATGAGCATTTGCCCGCGTTGGGTTATCGCCTTGGTGTACCCATAGCCGATGTCAACTGCCAGTACCTCGATCATCTGGTCACCTCCTCAAACTCGAATAGCCCTAACTGCCTCAGCCTCTCCTGCACCCTCTCGGGCGTCATCTTCCCACCCTCCCGCCGCGCAGCCTCCACCCGCCGCACCAGGATAGCAGGACGCCGGTCATCGTCGAGGAGGGGGAGGCCTTCGCTATCGGATTGGTTACCCAATGCCATAGCGTCGCCATCTTCACCGGTAGACTGCGAAGTCGTCGCCTTGCCGTTACCCATCGTCGTCCCCCTGCCGCCGGTCGCCGTTCCAGTTCCCAGCCAGTGGACGGGCATCCCCGATCTCGATCACGCCCGGGCGCACGTCGAAACCCCGACCGGCCAGGTACTCACGGATCCGGGCGCCTTCCGCCTCTGCTCTCTCCCACGCCTGGGCATAGGCCTGCTTATCGCCCCCGGGATCCGACAGCACAGCCCTGCCGATCATCTGCAGCCGGGCCGTAGGGATGTAACAAGCCAATACGTGATCGCTGGCAAAGGCCCTCACGTGCACCCCGATCCCCGCCAGGCGAATCCCGTCCTCCCGGCTCACGCCCTCGCTGACATCCAGGACCGCCACCCGCACCACGTGCCCCTCGGGCAGCTCCTCCACCAGCTCCTCCAGATCGCCGAAGTGAATCACACCCATCTCTATGCCTCCTCCCTCAACCTGTCCGCGGAAAGCCCCCAGGCCGGGACAATCGCCCGCCAGGTCAAGGACTTGGTGCCCGTCGTCGCTCCACACAATGGGAGGGTTGCTCTCACCTGGGGATTGATCACGCGCGCCGATGGCAATCGAGTGCCCAGCGCAATGGACACGCCGAACGCCCGACCTTTCCGCGCCACCTCGACCAGCGTGTCCATCGCTGGATCACGCGCAAAGTCAGCCGCTTCGTCAACTATCAGGAGCAAAAGCGAGAACGGTTCGGCCAGCGCCCGCCAGTCAGCCACGCCCCCCACCGCCATCACCGCTTGCCGCCGCCGCCGTTCTTGCTCGACCGCCTCGACTAGCCGCGCACCGTCCTCGACTGTGTGGGCAATGGGAGCAAAGAGATTTGGCAGCCGATCAAACGCGCCGGCAAAGTCCAGCTTCGTGTCCACTATCGCCACCTGAAATTCATCAGGTGAGTGCTTGGCGCACAACTGCAAGATGGAGCAGCGTACATCGGGCGCCAGGTGACCGCGAAGATCGCCGCACTGCAGGACGTCGGCCAGCGTGCCAACCAGTTCCCTGACTGCCGCCCGCAGGCCAATGGGGCACAGATCGCGCATCACGTAGCCGCTGCGACTCACCCGGCAGTCGAGCGTGTAGACCTGCCACAGGCGATGATACAGGTCGAAACCACCGATCCGTCCGCGTGTCCACGATTGCAGCCGGCTCAGCGCGTGCGCCGCGACGCCGGCCAGCACCACCTTGACTTGCAGTCCCGTTGACATCTGAGCACCCCTTTCGTTCGCACTACCGTCCACCGTTACCTCCCCCGTTGCCGTTCCCGTCGCCGGCCGCCAGCCGGGCCTGTACCTCAGCCACCCACAGCCGGGCCATCTCGTGGGCATCCTTGGGCTGAGCCTCCCGCTTCAGCTTCTCGTAGGTGTTGCGGGCGTGCTGGAGGGCCTGGAAAGCGCCCTGCTCGAAGCCCCAGGCGATGGCCTTGTCCGGGCTGGGGAAGACCTCGGGCGCCGTCTGCTCGATGCGTTCCTGGTCCTCCTCGCTCAGGCCGTCGTACACCGCCGCCTCGACCTTCTCAGGCATCCCGGCCCACGTCCCGCTCTCATCCCAGACCGTCATCCCCGACCGGCCACGCCGGGCCCATACTACCTTGACCCCGCGCCGATCCACGTCCTGCACGATCTCCAGTTGCAGATTGATGGAGCGGGTCAGCCGGGCGCGTTCCGTCTCACTCACCGTGGCCTTGACCACCTCCCGTGCCTTCTCATCGCGGGCATCCTGCAGGTGGTAAATCCACAGCGCGGCGGTGCCCCAGCGGGTGACCGCGTCCTGCAACTGGCGCATCGCCAGCGCCTTGGCCCTGAAGGCCGCCACCAGGTTCTTCTCTCTGCCGGCGTCCTTGTCCACCATCGCCTGGACCACCAGCGGGGCGATGATCGCCGTCAGGCTATCCACGACGATGGTGCCGATCTCGCTCCCCGGCATGTTCTGGCCGAGCAGCGCCGCGATCCGGTCGGCATCGGTGTTGTCGGTTGCCACATCGCTGAGCTCGTACACGCCGCGCTCGCCGGCCAGGTCGAGCACCTCCTGGAAACGGTGATCGGCGTCCACCACCAGCAGGGGTCCGCGCATCTGGGTGGAGAAACTCGACTTCCCGGATCCCGGGTAACCCACCAGCGCCCACAGCCGGGGCGGGTACTTGGTCTTGCTCATCTTCTTGAAAGCCATCGCTGTGCCTCCTTGCTGCCTCTCATATCTCCTACCCCCCCCCCTACCTAATTTTGACGGTGTGCGGACGAGGTTACCCGCGCGGTCTTGCCGCCAAATCGCGCCAGAGATTTGAACGCCCTTACCCCACGCGCTCGCCGTCGCATTCCATTGCCGCCCTGGGCCACGGCCGCCAGCACGTCCACGCCGCCGCCCGCCTCATTGTCGGCAACCCACTGCTCCAGGCCACCATCGTTCAGCAGCCGACGAAACGCCGCATCGAAGTCGCCGGGCTGCGCCTCACCGCCGCGCGCCTGCCAGTCGGTCAGGGCCATAATCGCCTCTAAGGTGGCCTTAATCGGCTGTAAGGTGACCTTATCGCCACGGCCAACCGGGCAGTTCACTCCCCCACCTCCACGTCGTAGACGTCGGCCAGGGCTTCTTGCAGCCTGTGGCGACACGGGGAGCTGGCCAGCGTCGAAGCGTTGTCACCACGGGGGTCGAGCTCCTCCTGCTCCGGGTCGGGCAGGATCGCGCCCAGACCGCCACAGGTCTCGCAGATCTCGAACTGAAACGTCGAAAAGACGAACACACCCCGGCCAGTACCATTGCATCGGGAGCAAACCTTGCCGCCCTGGGCCACGACCGTCAGCACGTCCACGCCACCGCCCGCCTCATTATCGGCAGCCCACCGCTTCAGGCCGGCCTCGCGCAGGTCGCGCAGAGCCGCATCAACGTCGGCAGGATCGTAGGCCTCGCCCGCGCAGTACCACGCGCCAAGCACGGCCTCGAATCGCTCGAGGGCCGCCTGCGTGTCACGGGTCGCGTCCAGCCATTGCTCGTACACGTCGAACTTGTCCATACTACACCTCCACCTCAGCCGCTGCGTTCTGAAAGCAAAAGACCACTCACCCGCCCCTTGCGGTGAGTGGCCGTCCGTGCTAAAATCTGGTCAGCCCGGGATGGTGGTCACTCACCGTTTCGGGTCAGGCCCCTGGTCAAGCGTGATTGCGCTGGCCAGGGGTCGTCTTTCAATCGGTCCGCTCCGTTTCCCCGCCCGGGCGCCCGCGTCCCTCAGCGACGAGATCGTCCCGCCAGGGCGCTTGCGGGTTATGCTTGCTGCTGCCCAGCCGGTCCATCTGTGCTTTGTAGGCCAGCAGGCTTGACAGGCTCACCAGCCAATCACGTTGCACTTTGTGGGCCTCGATTCTGCCAGTTCGGGCCAGCATGCGAACATGCTTGACGTGGTAATCTGCTATATCCGCCGCCGCCTTGGTGTCAATCCATCGCTCTGTCAACGTGATACTGTCCATGCCGCTTGCCCCTTCCTTTCGGTTACTGGTTTGCTCATAGGGAAACAACTTTTGTCAAAAAAAGAGCAACCTGCATCCTTCTTGTATCCCCATACACCCACAAGTTTACCATGGAAAACGGGGGTTGTCAACCCCCAAGTGACCGGTATTTATCTTAGGTATTATCCGATTGTGCCCATGCCCTGGTAGGATCGTGCTTCTGAGTGCCTAGAAGCTCCATTTCTCTCATGTAAGCTAGCACGCTCTGCTTGTCAATCCACCAATCGCGCCCGCGTTTGGCACCAGCTATCTTACCCTCTTTGACCAAACGACGCATATACTTGACGTGGTACCCCGTCAATTCCGCCGCCTCTTGGGTCGTGATCCATTCAGTGGGGTTAAAGTCGTCAGGCATTCATCTCACCTGGAAGAGATCGCCGATCTGATCAGCACCTTGACAGCGCGCTGCTTCAATCTATGGAATCGTGACTCTGTCGTCTGTACCTATGTGGAAAATCTTCAATCTGGTCCTGCGTGTGAGCAACCAAACTCCCTTTCATACCTCTTATCCCGTAATAGGGAGGATGGTCCGTCACCGGTTTGACGTCCACACAGTAAGCGTGAAAGATGTCGTTTCCCACATAGATCACAGCTTCGACTTCGACAGATGCAACTCCAAACAGAGGATCTCCAATGTAGAATATATCACCCATCATGGGGCGATGGTTACACTCCACGCTGTGGAGGGAGTCCCCATACTCATCATCACACGTGCTGAAGATAATCACGGTGTACACCTTCTTCCCCTTTCCTCTATCGGCTTCTTCGTCTCTGCGCTTATCCCTCTACTTCGGAGAGGACTCTCAAATGGCCGACCTTACCATCCCCATCCAACTCGACGATCTCAAACTCGTAGAACTCTGCAGTTCCAGACCTGGCCACCACGCCCTGGCTGTGAAGCTTGAGAGGTGCATCAGCATAGTAAGCAGTCAAAGTGAAGGGCACTGTACACCCCACATGTCGGCTTATGCTCTCATTCTCTGGAATGTTAAGAGTACCTATCCCCGCAATAGGATACGGGCTGTTGACCCGATCACGAAATACCACCTTCACCATCGCCGGCATCCCCCTTGATACGCCCCAGATTCGTTTTCTCGACCGTTAGCTCTCCATATTTGCGAACTGTTTGGACCGGTTTGCCCAGTACATCAGAGAAACCGGTCCAAAACCGGCAGCCTTCCCTCCCACAGATGTGGGGGTGTCACACCGTACAGACCACCACATACAGGGATACTCACTCTTTCCAGGTCTTCTTTGGACCAGTTGGACCGGTTGGACCGGTTTTTTTTAGGAGAGAGGCCCATGAGGGTTGACAGACTAGACCCTATCGCCGATACCCTCCCCTTAGGCCGCTTCTGCCCTCACCCCTGTCACCTGCCTACCTGGACAAGCCGTCTCCCGCCCTTGCCTGTGGCCCAGCTCGCACCAGTGGCGACAGAGAGGCTGGGATCAGGCTGCTGCAGCGCGGATGTTTGTCACCACGCCCGAGCCCAGGGGGCCGTCTTGAGTTGGTTCTCCCCAACCTCTCGCCCTCCTACCGGTATTACCGGTTTTTTAGGGGAGAGCCCCCAATAAACAGGTTCTTCTGGCAGATCTGGGCTTCCTGCTTCCCAAAACAAAAGCGCCCCACCTGGTGGTGGGGCAGCTCGATGGGAGTAAGGACTATCCACATCCTGCCTCACCCATCAGCCTCATCAGTAACGAGGTTGATATCTATACAGTATTCTATGCAGTAGCCCCAAGGGGAGTCGAACCCCTGTTTCCGGCTTGAGAGGCCGGCGTCCTAGACCACTAGACGATGGGGCCACACAGAGGTTATTCTACCAGCCCTCCCGAGTTTTGTCAAACCCCACTCAAAGTGTTATACTTGGAGTGTTATGCGTGATGCGTGATCCGTGACACGCGCGACAGAGATGCACGACAGCAGACGTATGACATTGGACGCAGGACTTGAGACATCGGACGGAGAACATAGGACGGTTTTCATGGAACAGATCGAGGTTTCGACAGGGGGACATCAGGCCTTTCACGATATAACGAACGAGGTGCAGGGGGTTGTCAGCCACAGCGGGGTGCAGGAAGGGGTGTGCTTGGTGTTCTGTCCGCACACGACCGCGGGCGTGACGCTGAACGAGAACTGGGACCCCACGGTGCAGCACGACATGGGCGTTGGGCTGGACGCGATATCGCCGCGGCGGCCCGAGTACCAGCACGGTGAGGGGAACTCGCCCGCCCACCTGAAATCCTCACTGGTGGGGGCGGCGCAGTTCGTGCCGATCGCCGGCGGCAAATTGGTGCTGGGGACGTGGCAGGGGGTCTACCTGGCCGAGTTCGATGGCCCACGCCGGCGCAAGGTGATGGTCAAGGTGATGGCAGGATGAGGAGGCGACGAAAGACCAATGACGAAGGACGGATGATCGCTTTGCACTCGTGTCCTGTCTTCGTCGCTCGCCATTCGTCCTTCGTCCTGCGTCAGCATGTGACGCTTGACAAAACTCAGGGACCTCTCCAAGATGCAGATTGATCCAAATGTCCTGGAGCACATCCTGCCGACAGTGCAAAAGCCAGGGCGGTATGTCGGCGGCGAATACAACAGCATCGTCAAGGATTGGGAGGCCACCCCAACGCGGGTGTGCCTGGCCTTTCCCGATATCTATGACCTGGGGATGTCCAACCTGGGGCTGGCGATCCTGTACGACGTGATCAACGGGCTGCCGGACGTGCTGGCCGAGCGTACGTACGCGCCGTGGGTGGACATGATCGCGGCGCTGCGGGAGGCGCGCATCCCGCTCTACAGCCTGGAGAGCAAGCGCCCGCTGGCGGATTTCGACATCGTCGGCTTTAGCCTGGCGTACGAGCAACTGTTCACCAACGTGCTGGAGATGCTCGACCTGGCAGGGCTGCCGCTGCGGGCCAGCGAGAGGGACGAACGACATCCGCTGATCATCGCCGGGGGCCACGCGACGTTCAACCCGGAGCCGGTGGCCGACTTTATCGATGGTTTCGTCATCGGCGATGGGGAGGAGGCGATCGTCGAGGTGATGCGGGCGTACCAAGCGACGCGCGACGAGCCCCGGGAGGCCCAGTTGCGGGCGCTGGCGCAGGTTCCGGGCGTGTACGTGCCGCGTTTCTACGACGTGCAGTATTGCACCCCTTCGACGAGCTCAGGGCACAACGGCACAGTCGCCGCGATCGAGCCGAACGTGCCAGAGGCCCAACTGCCCGTGCTCAAGAGGGTCGTCTCGCCGCTTCCCCCACCGCCGACGCGGCTCATCGTGCCCGCGGTGGACGTATCCCACAACCGGGCAACGATCGAGATCCAGCGCGGTTGCACCCGGGGCTGCCGCTTTTGCCAGGCCGGAATGGTGCTGCGACCGGTGCGGGAGCGGCCCGTGGAGGAGGTGTTGGAAGCGATCGAGGCCATCCTGCGCCAGACCGGCTTCGACGAGATGGGGCTGCTCTCGCTCTCGTCATCCGACTACTCGGACATCGGAAGGCTGGTGGCGGCGATCGACGAGCGATTCGGCGACGCGCATCTCTCGATCTCGCTGCCCGCGCTGCGGGCCGATAGCTTCTCGGTCGGGCTGGCGGAGGCGATCGCGCGGGGGCGGCACACGGGCTTTACCTTTGCGCCGGAGGCGGCGACCGAGCGTATGCGCGGCGTCATCAACAAACCGATCTCGACCGAGCAGATGATCGACGTTGCCCGGGAGGTATTCGAACGTGGCTGGCGCACGATCAAGCTGTACTTTATGATCGGGCTGCCGGGAGAGCAGATAGAAGACGTGCGCGCCATCGCCGATCTGGCACGGGCGGTGCGGGAGGTGGGACGAAAGGTGCACGGACGAAAGGCACAGGTCAACGTCAGCGTGAACACGTTCGTCCCCAAGCCGCACACGCCGCTCCAGTGGGCAAAGCTGGAGCCGGAGGAATCGATCCGCGAGAAACAGGCGCTCCTGGGGCGCGAACTGCGCAGGCAGGGGCTGAAACTGAGCACCAGCGACCCCGCGGAATCGATGCTGGAGGCGGCGCTGGCGCGGGGGGACCGGCGGCTGGGCGCGGTAGTGCAGCGGGCGTGGGAACTGGGCGCGCGCTTTGACGCCTGGGGCGAGCAGCGTAACCTCAGCGCCTGGTGGCAGGCCTTTGCAGAGATCGGGCTCGATCCCAGCTTTTACGCCCAGCGCGAACGCCCGCCCGACGAGATCCTTCCCTGGGAAGTCGTCAGCGCGGGTGTGCGCAAGCGATTCCTGCGGCAGGAAACAGAGCGCAGCCAACGCGGGGAGACGCTCGCGGACTGTCGCGAGCGATGCCACGGCTGCGGCATACTCACCACCTGCGGCGATAGCTGGACGGAGGACTGGTGCTGCCCAGAACCCACGGAACACGCAACACGTAGCACATAGCACGTAACATGTAGCACGCAATACGCAGTCCGATCTGTACACGGACCTGAAACACTATGCCAACAGACCTACACCGGATACGAATAACGTTTGCGAAAGACGGCCCCCTCCAATACACCTCTCACCTGGATCTGGCGCGGATGTGGGAGCGGAGCCTGCGCCGTGGGGGGATGGGGCTGGCCTACTCCGGCGGGTTCAATCCCCACCCCAGGCTCCAACTGGCGGCCGCGCTGCCATTGGGTCACACCGGCGAAGCGGAGCTATTGGACGTCTGGCTGGAGCAATCGATTCGAACGGCCGATTTTGTCCGGGCGGTGGTGCCGGTCCTGCCCAAAGGGCTCACGATGCGCGAGGTGCGCCAGGTGGAGCTCAAGGGACCTGCGCTGCAGACGCAGATCGTATCCGCAGAGTACCTCGCGACGGTTGAGTGGGACGAATCCCGGGAACAGGTCGAGGCACGCGTCGTGCGGGTGCTGGCGGCCGAGGAACTGGCGCACGAGCGGCGCGGGAGGCGGTACGACCTGAGGCCGCTGATCGAGCGGCTGCGGCTGGAACGTGCAGGCGCAGGCAAGGCAGTGCTGGCGATGCAACTGGCAGCCCGCGCAGGCGCAACCGGACGCCCCGAGGCCGTGCTGGAAATACTGGGGATGGGAGAAGCGTTCGCCCACTATCACCGCCGGCGGCTAGTGATCGGGGCACGTTCTACAATGGCAGACCTTCCCGAAAGCTAGCACCTGGATCAACAATCTGGACGGGGTGCCAAGAAGCGCCGAAATACCTGTCTGGTCGCTCGCGCAAGCTTTCGGGAAGGTGAGTTGACAAAATCCAAAGATTCGATATAATGACCCCCGGTGGCCGGGCCATCACGTCAGGCGCGGCCCCCTATTGTGCATAGGAAGGAGCGGTTACCGTGTATGCAGTAGTCAAATCAGGTGCACGACAATACCGGGCCAGCGTGGGCGATACGATCACTGTCGAGCGGCTGCCTGTCGAGGTGGGCCAGCAATTGGAGCTCGCCGAGGTCCTGCTGGTTGCGGACGGAGAGCAGATCGAGATCGGCCAGCCCACCGTCGGTGGAGCCAAGATATTGGCAACGGTGGTTGCGCAGGAAAAAGGCCCCAAGATTCGGATTTTCAAATACCATCCCAGGAAGCGATATCGCCGGCGCGCCGGTCACCGGCAGCGCTACACGCAGCTGCGGGTGGACGAGATTGTGATGTAGGAGGACGTGAGATGGCGCACAAGACGGGTGGCGGCAGCAGCACCAACGGGCGCGACAGCCGTGCCAAGAACCTGGGCGTGAAGAAATACGCCGGCGAGGCCGTTCGCGTGGGAAACATCATCGTGCGGCAACGCGGGACGCGGATCAAGCCGGGCACCAACGTGGGGATGGGCAGGGATCACACGCTCTTTGCCAAGGCGGATGGTTTCGTACGCTTTGAGTACATCCGGGGTGGCCGCAAGCAAGCAAGCGTATATCCGACGCGATCGTAGGAAGTGACTATGAAGACTGACATCCATCCCGATTACTATCCCGAGGCGCAGGTGATCTGCGCCTGTGGCAACACCTGGACCGTGGGGTCGACGGTGCCGGTCATCCGCACCGATATCTGCTCCAAGTGCCATCCGTTCTTCACCGGCGAGCAGCGCATCGTGGACACTGGCGGACAGGTGGAACGCTTTATGAGAAAGCTGGAACGGCGCGACCAGATGATCGCCGATGCGGAGCGGCGCAGGACGCGCGGGACCTCGCCCGAGCTGCCCGTTATGGACCTGGACCTCGGTACCCGGGCGAAAAAAGTGCTGGTGAGCGCGGGTCTGGAGACGGTGAGCGACCTGTTGGCCAGATTGGCGGAGGGGGACGAGACGCTGACCAACCTGCAGGGGTTTGGCCTCAAGTCGCTGGCCACGCTCAAGAAGCGGCTGCGCGCCCGCGGCTTTGTCTTGCCAGGAGATGCGGTACCAGAGGAGCTCGAAGAAGCAGAAGAGACCGAGGACACGCCCGCCTAGGCGAGTGTCAGAATATGTATAGGGGCAGGCGTACACACCTGCCCCTATTTTCGTTGCGCCTACTTTTCCCCTGTGGAGGACCATCAGATGTACAGTAAGCCCAGCAGTGGATGGATCGAGGTGATCTGCGGGAGCATGTTCTCGGGCAAGACCGAGGAACTGATCCGCCGCGTGCGCCGGGCCCAGATCGCCCGCCAGAAGGTGCAGGTCTTTAAGCCAGCGCTGGATACGCGCTACACCGTACGGGAGGTGACCTCCCACAATGGCATGCAGGTCGAGGCCGTGTCGGTGGAGAACACGGCGCAGGTGCGGGCGCTGCTTGAAGCGGACACGACAGTGGTGGCACTGGACGAGGCCCAATTCTTTGACGACGACGTCGTGGCACTGTGCGAGGAACTGGCGGACCGGGGCTCGCGCGTCATCGTCGCTGGATTGGACATGGATTTCCGAGGCGAGCCCTTTGGGCCGATGCCGATGCTGATGGCGCGCGCAGAGCGGGTGGACAAATTGCAGGCCATCTGCTTGGTGTGCGGCGGGCCGGCCAGCCATACGCAGCGGCTGATCAATGGCCGTCCCGCAGCCTACGATGATCCGGTGATCCTGGTGGGGGCCAGCGAGGTATACGAGGCCCGCTGCCGGGGCTGCCACGTCATTGCAAAGCCCGAAGCCAAACAAGCAAATTCCAAATCCCAAATCCCAAATTCCAACAACGCGAATGACGTTGAGAAAGCGTAGGGAGATGAACCTGCCTGATTCGGTAGAGAAGGTATTGCTGGGCGAAGATAAGATCGCCACACGAGTGGCGGAACTGGCCGCCCAGATCAGCGCGGACTATGCCGACGCCGACGACCTGATCCTGGTCGGCGTGCTGAAGGGGTCCTTTATCTTCCTGGCTGACCTGGCCCGCCGCTTGAGAGTGCGCCACTATGTGGACTTTATCGCCCTTTCGAGCTACAATCGGGGCACGGTCAACGGGGCAGTGCGGTTGATCATGGACACGCGCATGAGCGTCACGGGCCGGCACGTGCTCGTCGTCGAGGACATCCTGGATACAGGCTACACGCTGCACTACCTGCTGCGGGCCTTCCACGCCCGCAAGCCGGCCTCGCTGCGCTCCTGCGTTCTGCTGAGCAAGCCGGAGCGCCGCGAGATCGAGGTGCCGGTGGACTATTTGGGGTTTGAGATACCCGACGTGTGGGTAGTCGGGTACGGGCTGGACTATGCCGACCGCTTCCGCACGCTGCCGTATATCGGCGCGTTGAAGCGAGAAACGTACGAGTGAGCAAGCGCTAGATCCTCGACGCCGGATACTGGCGGGGGAGGAGGAATGACATGGGCCTTCGAGATGATATCGCCAAGATCCTGGTTCCAGAGGCCGAACTGCAACGGCGGGTGGCGGAACTGGGGCAACAGATCAACGGTACGTACAGCGACGACGACCGTCCACTCCTGGTCTGCGTGCTCAAGGGCGCTTACGTCATGCTGGCCGACCTGACACGCCATCTGGAGATACGGCACGCAGTGGAATTCATGGAGATATCGTCCTATGGCGCGGGGACGGTGAGCAGTGGCGTGGTGCGCATCCTGCTCGACCTGGCGCAGAGCATCGAGGGGCGGCACGTGCTGATCGTGGAGGATATCATCGACTCGGGGCGCACGCTGGACTATATCACGCGCAACCTGAGGACGCGGGGACCGGCCAGCCTGCGGGTGTGCACGCTCCTGAGCAAGCCAGACCGGCGTGAGATCGACGTGCCGCTGGACATGGTGGGCTTTGAGGTGCCGGACGAGTTCGTGGTCGGGTACGGGCTGGATTTCGCCGAAGAGTACCGCAACCTGCCGTTCATCGGGGTGCTCAAAGACGAGGTCGTTCAGCGCCGGCTAGGCGAGTAGATCATCGGCCATCCCGCTCAGCGATGATGACCTCGGATAGCGGACCACCGACAGCGTAGCGATCAGCTACCTCCGCCAGGCGCTTCTCAGAAATCTGTGGGGGGAAAACGGCAATCACAACATCGCCGAGCCTGGCCGCCGGCGGAACTGGCTGTTGTAGAGCTCAGAGTACAGCCCCTGTGCGGCCAGCAACTCCTCGTGGGTGCCCCGCTCGACGATGCGGCCCTGCTCCAATACGAACACCTGGTCGGCGTTGCGGATCGTGCTCAATCGATGCGCGATCACAAAGGACGTGCGCCCCTTGAGCAGCTCGTCCAGCGCGCGCTGAATCAGTTGCTCGGTGCGCGTATCGACGCTGGAGGTAGCCTCATCGAGGATCAGGATGCGCGGATCGGCCAGGACGGCGCGGGCGATGGCGACCAACTGTCGCTGCCCCTGGCTCAGGTTGTGCCCCCGCTCGCCTAGCTGAGCCTGGTAACCCTCCGGCAGCCGGGCGATGAACTGGTCGGCATTCGCCAACTGCGCCGCGGCGACCACCTCTTCATCGCTCGCATCCAGCCGGCCATAACGGATATTGTCCATCACCGTGCCGGAAAAGAGGAACGTATCCTGCAGGACGACCCCCATCTGCCGCCGCACGCTCTCAGCGCTCACCTGCCGCACGTCGTGCCCATCTATGCGGACCGCACCCGCGTCCACGTCATAGAAGCGGGTCAGCAGGCTGACGAGCGTTGTCTTGCCCACGCCGGTCGGCCCGACCAGCGCGATCGTCTGCCCCGGCTCGGCCACCAGTGAGACGTCCCGCAGGACCGGCTCCTCATCCTGATAGCTAAAGCTGACGTCATCGAACTCGACGCGGCCCCGGATGGACGGCAAGTCCACGGCGTCCGGCGCATCAGTGATCTCGGGCTCGGTATCGAGAAGCTCAAAGATGCGTTCGGAGCCAGCAATTGCCGCCTGCACCTGGGCGTAGAGGTTGGCGATACCCCGGATAGGCTCGTAGAAGCGGCGGACATAGATCAAGAATGAGACGATCTCGCCGACGCTGACGAGCGGCGGATCGAAGGCCAACGCCAGGTACCCGCCAAAGCCCACCACGATGGCCATGGCGACGGTGCTGAGCACGTCGAGCGCCGGAGAGAAGGCGGAGAGGATAGATTCAGCCTGGACGTTGGCGTCGCGGTTGGCGGCGTTGATCTCCTCGAACTCGTCGACGTTCTCGTCCTCGCGGGCAAAGGCCTGGACCTCGCGCACGGCGGCGATGTTCTCCTGCAGCTCGGCGCTCACCTGGCCGATCGTCCGGCGGGTGCGCCGGAAGGCAACCCGCGCGCGCCGGGAAAAGACAGACGTGGTCAGGGCCATGAGCGGCAGGACGACGAAACTGACCAGCGCCAGCCGCGCGTTGAGCGTCACCATGGAGATGAGGATACCGACCAGCGAGAGCCCCATGCTCGCCAGGCGCACGACCCCGCCGCCGAACACCTGGTTGATGACCTGGGTATCGTTGACGAGACGCGACATCAGGTCACCGGCCTCGTGCTCGTCGAAGAACGAGAGCGAGAGGGTCTGGATTCGCTCAAAAATCTGCGTGCGCATGTGGAGCAGCACCCGCTGTCCAGCCAGCGTCATCAGGTAAAACTGCCCCGCGGTCGCGGCCCAATTCAACAGATAGGTACCCAGCAGCACAAGCATTGTCGCGTTCAAACCAGCGGCGCGATCGCCGGCAAGGCCCAGAGCATTCAGGAGCCAGTCCAGCCACGGCGGGCGAGGCTTTTCGCCAGGCGCGATGAACTGGTCGACGGCGACGCCGGTCAGATAGGGAGACGCCAAGCGCAGCAGCGTGCTGACGACAACCAACACCGCTACCGCCAGCAGCAGCCCCCAGAAGGGGCGGAAATACGCCAACAAACGACGCAGCGTCTTGCCCACCTGCGTGGGCTTCGCCGCCTCTTCGGTCAAACCGTGAAACCGCCTACCACCAAACATCATTGCGTGACTTCTCCCTGGGAGGGCGCACATTCGGTCTCGGTGCCTGGGGAGATCCCATCACCCTCCCCCTGCAACTGCGAGCAATAGATCTCGACATAGATTGGGCTGGTCTCCATTAGTTCCTCGTGTGTGCCCCGGGCCACGATCTCGCCCCGCTCGAGCACCAGGATCTGATCCGCGTTGAGCACCGTGGCGATGCGCTGGGCGATGACAAAGCTGGTGCGGCCCTCCATCAGCCGCTCCAGCGCCTGCTGGATGCGGTACTCTGTCTCATAGTCCACGCTGGAGGTCGCATCGTCCAGGATCAGGATGCGCGGGTCCAATAGCAACGCCCGGGCGATGGCGATGCGCTGTTTCTGCCCACCGGAGAGCGTGACCCCGCGCTCGCCCACCACTGTATCGTACCCATCTGCGAAATCCAGGATAAAGTCGTGCGCTTCGGCCGCCGTTGCGGCAGCGATGACGTCCTCCAACGGGGCATCCGGCTGGCCAAAGGCGATGTTGTCGCGGATCGTGCCCGAGAAGAGCGTCGTCTCCTGCAGCACGACGCCGATCTGCTCGCGCAGCGATTCCAGCGTCACGTCGCGCACGTCGTGGCCGTCGACCGTCACCTGGCCATCGCTCACGTCGTAGAAGCGGGGGATAAGCGCGACGATGGTCGACTTGCCCGAGCCGGTTACGCCGAGCAGCGCCACCGTCTGGCCAGGCTCGGCCGTAAAGCTGACATCCTGCAGCACCAACTCTCCCCCGGAAAAATAGCGAAAGCCCACATCCTCGAACGCCACCCGGCCCTGGATGGATCCAAGCTCGATCGCGTCCGGCTTCTCGACCACCTCGGACTGGGCATCGAGGATCTCAAAGACGCGCTCGGCCGAGGCCCCCGCCTGCGAGATCATCGCCATGATCATCCCCAGCATTAGCATCCGGAAAAAGGCCATGAGCATGTAATTGCTGAAAGCGACCAGCCGACCCACGCTCAGGTTCCCGGCGATCGTCTGCAGGCCGCCGACCCAATAGACGGCCAACAGGGCCAGGTTGGCGATGAGAAAGATCAACGGGATCGCACCCGCGAACAGCCGGCCGACGACCAG
>Ga0180431_10000961_pt1 | contig 40449 bp, 34 predicted proteins | sample SS_ome_11_FD_132459 | JGI IMG/M metagenome (GOLD analysis project Ga0180431, IMG submission 132459) | Hypersaline lake sediment archaeal communities from the Salton Sea, California, USA - SS_1_MS_1 metaG | ecosystem: Environmental > Aquatic > Non-marine Saline and Alkaline > Hypersaline >... | reverse complement strand
CTTGTTAAAGCTCAATTCATGCCTTGTATAAATGGAGATGAAGAGAAACACAACCATACCCACTGCCAAACCGATGATGTTGATGAATGAATAAAATTTGCTTTTCAGCAGGTTCCGAAATGCGATTTTCAAGTAGTTGTTCAACATGGTTCCCTTCCAATATATTTGGGATTTTAAAAAACCAGGTGCCGATTGCAGAGCCTGTCTCCAGTACCACCATTTTGCGGCAATTGAACCTTGTTCCTTATATATTTCCTGATAAAACTCCTCAAAATCACCTAGAACAGCTGTCCGGTTGCATGCGCGGCTGGCGATGGATAACAACCACTGCGCGAGTTTTGGGGGATGCTGCATTTCTAGCTCTATCTTTTGGCTGGAGCCCTGAATCCCAGATCGGGCAAATCATGCCATAATGTCTCGTTCACTGATTTCAAACGAACCAGAGCTTCGTATCCGGTTCGGGTGATTTGAAAATAGCGCTTGCTTCTCCCGCCTCGCTCAGGTGTAGGATCGGCCTGGTCGGCTGTCAAATGCCCCTGCAAGCTGAGACGGTCCAGCGCGTCATAAATAGCGCCCACAGACCAGTTGGATTGGGTGGCTTCCATGATGTGTTTTCGAATGGTGACGCCGTAGGCATTAGGCTGAAGCCTCCAGACTGCCAGCAAAGCCAGTTCTTCAGGTCTTGTCAATACTTTCTTTTGTTTCCTCATTATTATTTCTAGCTTCCGAATAAAGAGAATAATATTTATTCGGATTTCCGATTAAATCTCATTATAATAGACGCAATGTGTTGAAAAGGGTTTACAGATATTTTGATTCAACGGACATTGTGTATTTTCAGGAAGACAACATCCTCATAAGCTCAAAACTGTGCCCAAATTAAGGGAGGGCAACAACGAAATCACGTGATACAGGATTCGAACCTATGAACTCGATGGCCTTTCTTCTTCCTACTTTAAAACACCTGATTTAATACATCAGTCTTCCGGAAATTGGTTTTGATTGACAAAACGATTTTTCAATCCACCTCTTGCATATCCAATCCGAAAACGCTTGATGATTTCAGGAGTAAAGTGGCGTTCAGCCGATCTTTCTGTCTATTCCCCTCTCAACCTATTTTTCCACTGAACCAAGGCACTTTTAGCCGATCTTATACTCTCCGTATTTCCTTCAACAGTGTGTGTGATATACAGTTCTAAATAATGAACAGCTTCCTTCAGATAGCCAGCATGTTCAAGCATAACGGCATAATTCAGATAGGTGACGGGGGCGGGATTCAACTCTACCGCTCTTTTGAAACTCTTCAAGGCCTCTTCGACATTGCCTTTTCTAGCTTGTGCGATGCCGATATCCTGATAAATTTTAAAGTCGTCGGGATAAGAGGTTTTCAGTTTTCCATACATATCGAGTGCTTCATCTATTCGTCCGACAGAGACCAAGGCAAAGGAATAGGCTATCTGGAGCAGTTTGTTTTCAGGTTCTATTTTAAGGGCCTTGGCATAATACTCGATGGATTGAGCATGTTTTCCCAACTCGGTCATAATACGTCCGGCCGTAATTAATGAATCAAGATGATCCGGTTTCATCGTTAAAGCCGCTTGACTCGCTTCCTGGGCTTCCTCAAGTTGATTCAATTCCATGTAGATAGCTGCAAGCCTTGAAAGAAGAACATAAGGATTGGCAACATATTGAATCCCCTTCTTTAGAACTTCTGCCGCCTCAGGATATCTGTCCGTTTTCATGTAGGCAAGGGCCAGATGATAGTAGTTCATCGGCATGTGAGGTTCTAAGGCTCTGAGCTTATTGTAATTTTCAATCGCAAGATCATATTTTTTCTGGTATTCGTACATTTTGGCTTGAAAAAGGATGTGAAAATCATTAATTCTATCCTTGGGATCTGGCAAGCTACCCTCAGTACTTTCCTCTGTAAATTCAGCTCCTATATATCCTAAGGAACGAAGCCTTTCTGCCTCTTCAGCAGTCAGTTTTTTCTTAGCAGACTCAAAATTTGAGGAGTGATTTTCGATGAAATCTTCCAGCTTTTTTTTCATTCTCGAGGCAGATTTTTTCTCGACAAAAATAACATTCTGCTCTTCTGTAGGGTCTTTCTTTAAGTCGTACAATTCCTCTTTGGGGGCCCGAATGTACTTCCATTCCCTGTCAATGAGCCCGATCAATTCTGACCAGCCGAAATTCTCGCGTGGATAGTAGGTTTCTATGTAAGAGGATAGGCCGTCCTTTTTTCTTCCTTCGATATGGGGAACAAGAGTTTGGCCCTGAATTTCATCGTTCCCCGGAATTTTCAGGAGATCCAGGATGGTAGGCATAACATCCACCAACCTCACCCGGGAATCCACCACCAAACCCTGAGGTAAATTCTTTGGGCAGTAGATAATGAAAGGGACTCTTAAGGTTGTGTCATAGATAAAGATGCCATGATCGAGCTCATTTTTTTCCCTCAGGGCTTCACCATGATCTCCAACAAGGATGACAATTGTTTTATCCAGGAGGTTTTTCTCCCGCAGCTTATCGATCACTTTTCCTATATAAACATCCATGTAGGCGATCTCACCATCATAGGGATTTTCAGAAAACTCCTCCCGAAAGGGAGACGGAGGATCATACGGAAGATGGGGATCGAAAAAATGAATCCAACAGAAAAATCTGGAAGTTAAATCCTTATCCATCCAATTGGCAAACGAATGATATGCCTCCTTTGCTCTCCTCTCAGATCTATAGTTTTTGATAATCTCCTCCTCTTGAAGGGTATCATCATAGAACTCGAATCCCTGGTCTATGCCGTAGCGGGAATCGACAGTAAAGGAACTGACAAAAGCGGTTGTTTTGAATCCTTTCTCTCTCAGCACTTCGGCAAGTGAAGTATGACGGGGATCGAGAGAATAGGAACCGTTGTTATGGACCTTGTGATAGATGGGATAAGTGCCTGTGAATAGGGAACAATGCGACGGCAGTGTAAGGGGGACTTGACAGTAGGTGTTCGAAAACCGGATTCCGTTTGAGGCCAGGAAATCCATGTTGGGTGTTTTGGCATTTTCGTAGCCATAACATCCGATTCTATCTGCCCTTGTTGTGTCTAGGGTAATGAGGCAAATGTTCAAGTCACTGTCTTTTACGACTTTGTTTTGTGGTCTTGTGCGAAAAAAAATGATAATGACGGAAATTAAGATTAGAGCTAATGGAATCAAGAATAAGATAAGCTTTCTTGGTGTCTGTTTCGCTTCTTGTGTTTTTTCAGATTTTTTGTTTTCAGCCTGTTCTTTTTCAGCAGCAAGGATTTCCTTTTCTTTCCCTTGTACTGGGGTTCTTTTTCTCTTTTGCCTTTTTCTTTTTTTCTTCGACATTCTGCGTCCAGCTATACCTCGAGACTTATTGTTAATTTAGCTGATAGAGACTTGGATATCAAGTCGCCGTCCTCCACAGGAACCGGGCCTAGATCCGACGGTTCTCACCCCTCTCCTTGACGACGGGTACCAGGAGCTTCTGTATCGTAATGTGGCAAGATGATTGGAATATTTAAATAGACTCGGGGTGAAGATATATGTTAATTTTTTTCAGTATGCGAAACTGGATAGTCTGATAACTAATAGAATGTCTCAAAGCTGAAAAAAATGACGTCATTGAAAAGAAAAATTCTATTCGTAGAAGGTTCTCCGTATGCGAATTATCCTGCGGATTCCAAGAAAAATGTGGGGGGATCCATCATCAGTTTGTATCATTTGATGAAGGATTTAAATAAATATGAATTTCATCCATCTTTATTTCTATTTTATGACTCATATCTTATCGACAAAATTCAAAGTAAGCATCATAAAATTTCAGTTAATACGAAAGAATACAGAAGAGGAACAACGAAAAAGCCTGTTAATGTCTTCTTCAGTAGAGATTTTTATTTGTTTTTATCGTATTTGAAAATGTCTTTTCTCCGAATGGTTCCAAGCACGATCAGGATGTATTCCTTCCTGAAGAAAAATAGGCCTGATCTTGTGCATTGTAATAATTCACTGCGGATGAACATGGATGCGATCCTGGCCTCGTGGCTGGTAGGTATTCCCTGTGTATGTCATGTGCGGAGCTATGAAAAACTCTATTTTATCAACAAACTGTGCTCATTTTTTGTCGAATATTTTGTCTGTATTTCTGAAGCAGTGAGGAATAACTATCTCAGACAAGGAATTAAAAAAAAGAAGCTGGTCAAAATCCCCAATGGACTGGATATCGAAGAATTTCCTATACCTATACGACAAAAAAAGGTTGGACAAGATTTCATAATAGCCAATATCGGCAGAATGGTCGGTTGGAAAGGTCAAGAGGTGCTTCTAAAGGCGATTCCCACTATCGTCAAAAAGAAGAAAAACATCCAGTTTTGGCTTGTCGGCGATGGGCCTGAAAGGGCAAATCTGAAAGAAAAGGCCTCCGATCTGAATATTAACCGGTATGTAAAATTCAAAAGCATCGCTCAAGATGTTCGAACGATCCTCTCAATTTCCGACCTGTTGGTCCACACATCTACTCAACCCGAACCTTTCGGAAGGGTCATCATCGAAGCCATGTCTATGCAGACACCCGTTATTGCCACAAATATGGGAGGGCCGAGTGAGATTATCACTGATGGCCAAGACGGTATCTTGATAGAGCCCAACAAACCTGAGCTACTGGCCCAAGCGATTTTACAGATATTGAACAACCCAGATAGGAGACAGAATATCGGAAGGGCAGCAAGAAAAACGATAGAGGAACGCTATGATAGTAAAAAAATCGCAAAACAAATCGAGAGGCTTTATGAAACTATTCTTAAAAACATCCATAAAACCACATAAGGCTAAAGCACTTCAAGATATCAAAATCGGTTTGGTTGTTTGGGAGATCGGAGAGAGTTTCGGATACGAGAAGGAATATTTTGGTTTTTTTTAGAGAGTATGAATCCTCACGAGTGCTGACTTTGTCTCAACATATCTATTCCACTGTGTTTTGAGGTTTGGTGTACTCTAGAATGAAGGCAAACAGAGTGAACACGGTTATCCCCAGAACAAAGGCGATGAGGACATTCAGCTTTCTCTTCGGAGAGACGGGCACCAGGGATGACGTTGGTTGTTTTACGAGTTTCGTATAATCGATCCTGGATTTTCTTTCTTCTAGAAGAACTATTGAATTTCGAATATTTCTGATATCATTTTTAATCTTCTCTATTTCATTTTTCTTGTCGCTAATATGGGTATTCAGGGTATCCATCTTAGTTTTCGTCCGGGCGGTTTGATCCTGCAGGTTCTTAATCTCTCCCTCTTTCATCTTGATACTCAACCTCCAATTTTCCTGATTGATCCTTTCCGTGACTAGTTCTTTGTCCAGAGTGTTATAATACTGCATGTTTTGTTGTATCACGTTCGAATAAAGGAGCAAGCTTAGAGCGCTTTCCTCATTTTTCTCTTCACTAAGAGCTTTCATGTGCTGCTCTTCTATGACCTTGATTCTTTGTCTGACCTCGTTCAATTCTGATAGAAGGCTTTCTTCTCTTTTCTGTGATATTTTGAGCAAATTCTCGACCGATATTATTTCCTGTCGTTTCTCCAATTCATCTCTTTCATTTTTTCCAATATCGATCTTATTCAATTTATTTTCATTTTGGATAACCTTAATTTCATTCAGTTTGTCCGTAATAGACAATTCTTTTTGCTGAATGAAATTCTTATTGTTCTCGATGAGATTTTCCAACCCCTTCACTTCCATCTCAATTTTGCTATCCAAATCCCTTCTAACATACTTGAAAAGGGAGAGGAGAATGGATTTGCCCTCATCAATGTCAGATGTTCTTAGGGATATTCGTATGAGATGGGTTCCCTTGAGTTCCCTTGCTTGGATTGCCGGGACCTTCTTGAGGACAAAGCCGAGTTCATCAGCGATGCTTTTGCGGTACGTTTCATTATTAATAAGCACAGAGATTTGTTGGGGATTAACGACCGTTATTTCCTTGAATTCCCCGGTCTCCGATTGTATGAAAAATTTGCTGGGTTTGAGGATACAATCAACTTCCCATTTCCTTGGAAGCGCTGAGCTTAAAGCCGCAGTGACAGCCACGCAAAAAAAAGTCGTGATGATTATCAACCACTTTCTCTTCCAGATGACTCTGACATAGTCTCTGAGATTATTTCTGTCTTCGTCCATGGGTGCCTTTCATTATTATTTAAACAAGATATCTCTATGTTAAAGCTTATGAGGATCTTTTTAGGATTCTACCACATATGTGTTTTGAAATATCATAATTAAAAGCTCCGGTTTATCCAATATTCTGCTCGTCAAGCAGGTTATGTTTAAGAACAAGGCCGACATACAGATAAAGAAAATAGAGCACGAAGTACACCTCCAGAAAAAACATCGTGGCCAGCAATCCCGAAAAACCCGCCAGAAAACTTAAATTGATAAAGCTGTTAAAACCCGATTTGTTTGACATCAGGTTGTTTAGCGAAAGTCTAAAAATTTTATAATAGAGGAATACATAAGCAGCAAATCCGACAATCCCTAAGGTAACAAGATAATAAAGAAAATTGTTGTGAACGCCAAAATAATTATGCCACCCGACGCCAAAAATGGGTGACGTAAGGAATTGTTGACTGCCTAGATTCCAAAAATTCAAGCGTCCTTTGATCGACCAATCGAATTCAAAATCACTTAAGAACGATAATCGTCCTATAACATTGACTAAAAACGTATCTCTGAAGAATAAAAACACGAGCGTTAAAAGGAGAACAGTGATCAAGACAACAATCAAGAGGTGTTTTTTTGTTGTCATCTTCATCTTGTATGTCAGATAAAGAAGCATGCCCAAAGCGACCAAGAATCCGAAATAACCTCCCCTTGATCCCGTAAGGGCTAAGACAAAAATTGAAAAGAAAAGAGTCGCCAGCATTAGAATTCTAACAAATAAATTTCTCGTCATATAAATCATATTGATTGAAAGGGGAAAAAACAGAATGATATAGCTGGCAAAAATATTTGGTTCTTTAAAAATTCCCATCAATCGATAACCCAGTTGGAAAGCCCCCTTGTACTTTTGAAAACCACCCAGTTCTTCGTAGGAGATGAATTTGACGATTCCGTAATATGCGAGAATATTAATAAATATCACAAAAATAAAAAAACCGAGCAAAAAATATGTAAAGGCCTTTATGTCTTTCTTCGAATCCGGAAGATTAAACGCTATCAAGAATATGATGAATAGATTCACAACATGGCTCTTGAATAAAGCAAGTAACACTGGAATGCTCTCTTCATAATTACCGGCTAAAAAACTCACGGTTAAGGAAGCGAAAGAGTAGATGACAAGCATCATCAGGATCCAATTCAAAGGGCAGTTGAGTGCTATTTTTTTCTGCTTCTTTAAGTTTTTAACAATAAACAGAAAGACCCCAATTCCCAGGACAATATTCATAAAGCTTATCCCGGTGATTGGGGAAAGTGTAAGTCCCAGGTTTCTTTCGAAAAAGAATATGATACATATGGATGAGAGAATAAACAGGCTTGACTGCTCTGTGTATAAAGAAATAAGAAAAAAAAGCAGAATAAGCAGGATTAAGCTCACCTTCCAGGACATGTACACTGAGGAGTAGACGACAAAGAAACATAAAGATAAAATCAAAGCGAAATAGAAAATTTTTGAAAGCAAAGGAAAATTTTTCGCGTTTTCAATAAACATGGATTACACTAAGATCAAATTATTCGGAATATCTCAAAATTCAAATTCGAGTTCCTATTTTAACATTTAAAAGAAGCAAAAAGACACCGGATAGAAATGTCGGGTGTTTCCTTCGCTTTAAATATTGAACTTTATATTATAGAGCCGTTTTTATTGACCCTGTTATTTTATGTGTGATAAATTCGTCAGAAATGGCTCCGGATGCTTATTAAGGAATTTCCGATCATCGCGCTTTTCTCTCCTCATCCTTCAGAATCTATCATAAAATAGTATGGTCATAAGTCATATATATAAATATTTATTCATCGCACTTCCTCACACAGCTTCTACGGCTATCAGGAATGAGTTGTGTGAATTTTACGAAGGGCAAAAGATTCTAAAGAAACACAGCTTTTATCACACCTTTCCGAAATCAACGAGGGATAGAATAAAGACATATTTCACTTTTTCTTGTATCAGAAATCCGGCCGATGTGATTGTCACGGAATATTTCAAACTCAAAAATAATCACGGGCAATTTTTTACCAATCCAGCCTTTTGGAAACGAAACGGTGGGTTTGTTTCTGATAGAGCATTAAAGAGATACCGATTCATTCAGCAGACCCAGGCAGATTTCCCAACTTTCTTTAAAAGATTCCATAAACATCCTTATGTGAATTGGAGCAATCTATCCCACAGGAGTTTTGACTTTATCATTCGATTTGAAAAATTGCAGTCTGATTTTGCCCGCGCCCTCTCTCTTTTAAATATTGAACAACAACGTCTCCTCCCAACCATTAATCCGACAATCCAAAAATCAAAAGATTTTTGGTCCTATTATGTGCCTGAAATTCGCCCTCTTGCCAGACATGTTGTTGGCCCGCTCATGAAACTTTGGGATTACGAATTTCCGGCTGAATGGGGATTTGACTCTGTTTTGAAGCGGAGCCGGCTTGAATTTCAGGTCGTTAACTTGATAAAAAAAAATAAATGGCGCTATTGGGGATGAGGAGAATTTCCCTTTTCAAGTATTTCATCAATTTTACCTTTGGATACTCTTTTCATTCTGTACAAAGTGTTTCTCTTCCCATCCTCTGTTATTTTCGGATTATACCATTCCCAGACAATCTCTCCTTCTTTAGTCACTTCGAAAACACGCCCTTGATTGGATTCGGTGATTAATGTGTTTCCGTTGGGAAGTCTTTGAGCTGCGCCACTCTCAGCTGTAAAGAAAGATTGAGGCGGATCCGCTATATACTCCCACACAATTTCCTTCTCTACAGGATCCAATTCAATGACTCTGGAATAATTTCTAACATGTTTACCATTGTCAAAAATTAGGATATTGCCATCTTCTAACATTCGGGGCATGTGCTGGACACTGATTTCTCCAGGCCCCCATGTCCAGACTATTTCTTTGGTTTCTTTATCTAATATAACCACTAAATTAAAAAACGGAATATCTACGAGCCAATTCCCTTTTTGAAATCGGTTATCTTTCTTTCCAAGAGGAGTCTCTGGAAGTTCTTGGACCGAATTTATATGATAATAGTCATAAAAAATTTCAGGCTCATAGACTCTAGCAGGCTTCTCTAATTTTGAAGATGGATGAAATTTTTTTATGTGGTCTATATTCTCATATGTTGACCAGCGGTCAATTTCTTCTCCATCCAGGGAAAATTCTAGGATGACATCAAATTTCACGTTCCTATTTTTGTATTTATGGGTTTCTGAAGCCAAAGTAAGGATATTCCCTTCTTCAGTTAGTATCACTTCGTGGTGAATTTCAAAATTCGTTTTCCATACGGGTTCCAAATTCTGGTCATATCTCTGGAGTTTTTTTTGATACCTGGCAATGATATCTCCGTTATCAAGTATATTGATCAATGTTCCTTTCCATTTTTGGACAATATTGCCTTTCATGTCCATTAAGAAATATTTGTAAATATTGTATCCATCAAAGGCTAGATTGGGATTATAAATCGTGACTCCAGATTGATTTGGATTTACTTTTTCGGTTGTGTGATTTAAATAAGGCAGGGCTTTCAGCCGTTCGAGCTCCAGTGTTTCTGATGGCAAATCATCATCCCTAGCACATCCTGTGAAAAGAAGGCACAGAAACAAAAGTGAAAATATGATTTTTATATTTACCATTCAACGGCCTATGATTCCTTTGTCATATGTTTCACCACAATTTTAAGCTATCTTACTTTTTCATTTCATGGCAGCCATTGTCTATGACAGCTAATATTTATATAATTCTTGAGCGATTACTATACACTATTATGAAAAGAATACAACTGTTCAACAATCGGCCATCAAGGGTGTCATGATTTTATGACCACAGCTAAAATCAAAGTTCTGCATATTATCAGTGACTTGGAAATTGGAGGTGCACAGGAGGTCGTCCGGACTTTGGTCAAACATCTTGCCTCGGATGACTGCCTTCCCATGGTCTGTGCATTTAAAGACGGGCCACTACGCCAAGAGATAGAGCGCTTGGGCTTTAGGGTAGAAATACTAACCCCTCCACGCCACAGTTTTATATTCTTTCCAGGATTTATCGCAGACATGATTCGGATCTGGCGGTCATTAACCGCCCTTGTGACAAAGCACAACATAAACATTATCCAAACCCATTTGCTGCGGACTCTCGATTTTCTGGTTTTGCTTTTAAAGTACACGACTCCTGTGCGTGCAGTTTTGTGGACTTTTCACAGTACAGACTTTGAACTTACCAAAAATCAGTTGTCACAGCACAAATGGTTGCTGAAGCCAAAAAAATTCATCCATCGCCATCTGTATCGAATGACTTCCGATTCGGTCAATGGTTTCATTGCCGTATCGGAAGAAGTAAAAACAGCCATGCTTCATATCATTGGTCCAATTCAAGATAATATCACTGTGATTAATAACGGTGTGGACATACAAAGGTACGGGATATCTGTTGATAAAGTACAGGTGCGCCATCATCTCGGATTAGAGGCCCATGCCTGTCTGATCGCGGTACCGGCAATACTTAAAGTAGAAAAGGGGCATCGCTTTCTTATAGAGGCAATGAGGAGCGTTACATCGCGATATGAGAATGTTCATGCCCTGCTAATCGGAGATGGCCCTCTAAGATACGAGCTCCAAGAGTATGTCAAGCAGTTGAATCTGGAAGGATGTGTAAACTTTTTGGGTAATCGTCATGACGTTCCGGAATTATTAGCGGCATGCGATTTGTTTGTGCTGCCTTCCCTCTGCGAGGGCTTCTCCATGGCCCTCCTAGAAGCCATGGCATCCGGCAAGCCTATCGTAGCCACAGCTGTTTCAGGGACGATCCAGGTCATGATTCCGAACAAAACTGGACTGATTGTCCCCCCGTACAGCTCCCAGGAGCTGTCAAAAGCCATCATTCAACTCCTTTCCAATCCAGAACAGGCTCATGCGATGGGTCAGACAGCAAAACGACGTGTTGAAGAAAATTATGGTGCACAAAAACAGGCAGAGAAGCACTTGGCATTATACAACAGCATTGTTGCTCAACAAAGAGAAGTATGATCAATTTTGGAGGATAGCTTGGAGGTTATAAAACCCTTGTTTATTGTTGGAACTGGCAGGTGCGGTTCAACAGTTTTCCACCAAATGCTTTCTCACCATCCCCATGTTGCTTGGATGTCGCCATCATGTGCCAAGTATCCAAACAAACCCAGACTCAACCGAACGGCCATGCATTTTATAGATACACCCTTGCTGGGCCGATATTTTAGAAAGGTGATATACCCCGGTGAATGGTACCCTTTTTGGGATTATCACTGTCCCGGATTCAGTGAGCCATGCCGCGACTTAGGCAAAGAAGACGCTTCCCCCAAGATTGAGACAGCGGTACGAAATACCATGGGCGACATGCTAACTCCCAAACGTTCCCGCTTACTCATCAAAATCACAGGCTGGCCTAGGATAAAATTTTTAAAAGAGATATTTGCTGATGCCAAATTCATCCACATCTACCGCGATGGCCGTGCTGTTGCATCCTCTTTACTGAACGTTCCCTGGTGGTCGGGTTGGCGAGGGCCGGCAAACTGGCGGTGGGGAAAACTAACACCCTCACTCAGGGAAAAGTGGGAAAAGTACGGTCAGTCATTTGTTGTGCTTGCCGGAATCGAGTGGGAAATCCTAATGGCTGCTTACGAAAGGTCCAAGCAAAGTATCCACGAGGACGACCTTTTGGATATTCGGTATGAAGATCTATGTCAGGATCCTTTAAAGGTATTTCAAAAAGTTGCCGAGTTTAGTACGCTGGAATGGCCGAAGCAGTTTGAAGCGGTGCTCAAAAGGTTCTCTCTGAAGAGCACTAACGACAAGTGGAAAAAGCAGCTGAGCGCTGAACAGCAAAGAATTCTCTGTGAAAGTCTAAAAGATAATTTGGAAAAACATGGGTATTGGTAGCAAGAAGTTCATAAGGTCAGGGCCATCTCCTTCAATCGCTTATCTCAACCAGGTATTTCCTGACCTCACCCAAACCTTTGTTTATCGTGAGGCATTGGCTCTGCGTGCAAGGGAAATTCCTGTCCGCACCTTTTCAGTCTGGCGACCTGACCCCGCAAATTTATCTGCGGAGACCATCCCTCTGAGAGACGAAACATTTTATATCTTTCCCCTTTCATGGTTTTCCATGATCATTGCTCATCTCAAGTACATAACAAGCCGACCGCTGCGCTACCTGGGAACGCTTGTCTTTATGCTGACTCGACCTGGTGAGCCGTTACGCAATCGCTGGCGCAGTCTAATGCATTTTGTTTATGGCCTTGTAGCTATCCGTGAGATGGAGCGGTTAAAAATTGAGCACATCCATGTCCATTTTGCCTGGAGCGCATCCAGCATTGCTCTCATCGCTCAGCGCTTGTTAGGAATTCCATTCAGTATCAGCCTTCATTCGAAAGAAATCTATTCCGATCGCCTTCTTTTAGCAGATAAAGTCCGCGATTCCAGGTTTATTGTCACCATCTCAGAATATAACCAAAGATTTTTGAGTGAACTCTTCCCTGAGGGTGAACTCGATAATAAAATTCACATTGTTCACTGTGGACTCGATCCAGATATCTTTAATGCTTCTCCTAAACCACAAAAAAATGATGTTGAATTTGTAATCGTTGGAGTGGCTCAGCTGGTTCCCCGCAAAGGCTTTCATGTGCTGATAGAAGCCTGTCATCACCTCGCTTCCCGAGGAATGCCTTTTCGTTGCCATATTTTTGGAGAGGGTGAAGAACGAAACCAATTGGAAAGCCTTATCAAACAGTACAACTTGGGTGAACAGGTACTGATGCCGGGATGGATCCAGCAGGAAGAATTGCATCAGCAATTAAACCGGGCAGATGTCTTCGCTCTACCTTGTATAAGGGATAAAAGTGGTGATCAAGATGGTATCCCAGTTGTCCTGATGGAAGCGATGGCGATGGAACTTGCGGTTGTATCCACACGTATTTCCGGTATACCGGAATTGATCGAGCACAGACGGAACGGATTGCTCATAAATCCAGGCGATGCCACTGCCTTGGCGGATGCCCTGCACCTCCTGAAAAACAATCCTGAATTAAGGTTGCGATTAGGGAAAGCAGGACGGGAAACCGTGATCAAAGAGTTCAACATCCATCGTACTGCTGAACAAATGGCCATGCTACTTACAAAGAGGGCATGAAGTGCTTTGATGGCGCTTATACGTTATACCTGAGGTGATTGTGAATATATTGGCCCGCAAAAAGGTTTTTATTGCTTGGGCTCCATACAGCCAGCGAAGTCGATCTTTAGCGAAAGAATTGGATATGGACCTCCACCTTATCCACTACTTCAGGTTCCAGCGACCTCTTTATGCTCCTTTTAAATACATTTTGCAGGCTATGCATACACTAGCTATCCTGCTCAAAGAAAGGCCTCACATTGTTTTTGTCCAGGACCCACCGATATTTGCCGCTCTTTCTGTTTTTTTTTACTCAGCGCTGACGGCTCATAATGCCAAATATATTGTCGATGCGCACACCGGCGCACTGATCCACCCGTGGTGGAAGTCCTTTCGCTGGCTGCAAAGATTCCTGTATCGGCGGGCTTTAACGGTTATCGCGACTAATCAGGCAATTTCAGAATGTGTGAAGTCATTGGGTGCGGATTCCATAATTTTGAAAGGCCCTCCTATCGTCATACCCGATGGTGAATCAATGCCTCTAAGCGATAAATTCAATCTAGTCCTAGTCAACACTTTCTCTCCAGACGAACCCCTCTCTGTTGTCTTGGAAGCTGTCAAAGATCGTTCGGATGTCCATTTGTATGTCACGGGCGATGTAAAAAAAGCTCCATCGTCAATGTTGAAGAGCAAACCGGCTAATGTGACTTTTACAGGTTTTTTATCCGATGACGACTACTTTAAACTTCTGAGAGGAACAGACGCCATCATAGTCGTTACCGATACGGATTACACCCTTCAGTTGGGGGCGATGGAAGCAATGGCTGTGGGCAAACCCATTATCACATCGGATTTGTCTTTCCTGCGCCGCCACCTCTGCAAAGGGACGATTCATGTTCCAAACACACCTGATGGCCTAAATGCTGGAATATCTCAGGTCCAGCAAAATCATTCACTACTTTCCCAGGAAATAGTCGAACTGCGTCATATCCAAAAAGAAGAATGGAAAACAAATTCCCAGAAGCTACAAAAATTCTTGATTGGACCTGTGAAAAAATGAGCCATGGAAGAGTCGCCGGAAGCACTTGCACCATGGTGAGGCTGTTTGTAACATCATGACCACGCAAAGCAAACTATCTTTTCAGAATTCCTACCAGCCATATGTCATCGTCTCTTTAGCAAGGACAGGGTCAACCTACTTGGAGTCATTGCTCTCTTCGCATCCTGATATTCTCACTTTCCGCGAAATTTTTGGTGTCCGAAAACCCTATCCTGGATACCGCGGTCTTGTCTATCTATATACGCTGTTCCATAAACCGAATGTTCATCATGTCTTCAGAGTGCTCCTCCACAAGAATATCCGTCTCATCCGGGCCTTGTTTTTAGACCTGCCTGTACAGGCCTTCCTTTCCTCTCTGCTCTTCGGTTCTTACCCCTCGGCAATCAAAAGTGTCGGTTTCAAGTACCACCTATACCATGGGACAAGACTCCCAGAACTCAAGGAATATTTGAACCAGCACAAGGAGATAAAGATAATCCATCTGATAAGAAAGAATTATCTCCATATGCTCGTCTCGGAAAAACTCGCCCAGGCCTCCAAACAGTGGAAACTGAAGGACAGAGTGGCGGATAAAGCTCACGATATCAGATTTATCTTGAAGAAAGCCGAATGTGCAAATCCGTTCTTCCAGTACAAAGAACAGGAAAAGGAAGCCAAAACTCTGTTTGCTGGTCATGACATCCTTATCCTCTATTACGAAGACCTCGTCCATAACCAGGAATGGACTCTCGATAGAGTTCAAGAATTTCTCGGTGTCGAGAAACAACACCTCTTTTCACCCTTGAAAAAACAGAGGACACGAAGACTGTCAGAAGTTATCGAAAATTATGAATCCCTCAAGCATTCTTTCAAAGGGACAAAGTGGTCTGCTTTTTTTGACGAGTGAATGACATGGAAATTGATTTTGGAAAATGCTTTGGTCCTATCTCCAAAGCAACTCATTTAGCACAAAGAACTCCTAGATACATATAAATGTCCTCGGATATCAGGCCAGTGAATCTCAGGAATCTCCTCAGAGTCATAACTATGCTTCGGGGCAGAAATTTCCCGAGTTTCTCCTCGAATGGCCTTGGGATAGAATATCTTCCGATTTTTTTCACTTTCAGTCCACTCTCCGAACAGAGCCTTTCGAGTTTTTCTTCGTCAAAGGAATGAAGATGACCATCGAGTTTGTGTTTTTTGAAGCAGTAAGGACAAAGGACTTCTCTAATTCTCTTTTTGTAAGGCACCGTGATCACGACATACTTTTTAGACACTCTTCTCATTTCTTTGATGGCCGCGACAGGATTCTCCAGATGCTCAATCGTCTCCACCGCAGTCACAAGATCTCGACTGTTATCTTCGTAAGGCAAATCATAGATACTTCCCTGTACAAACTCAATGCCTGGATATCTTTTTTTCGCGCTGTCGATCCGAGTCTTAGAGAGATCTATTCCAGAGACCTCACTTATCTTCTTCTTGAGTTGACTGCATAAATATCCGTTCCCACATCCCACATCAACTGCAGCCCTAATGTCTCGTTTGGGTATTAATTCCTGCGCAAACCGAACTCTGTGGGATTCAGAGGGATCTTCTTCCGGGAGGAAACTTTTAAACGTGGCTTCCATTTCGTAGTATTTGCCCCAATCAGGTTTTAGCATATATTCATCCTTTGAAGTGTCTTAAGATATCCGTAATGTCATCTTTGTTCATGACCAATGTATTCCTGAGTGAAACACCTGATTTTTTGATGAAAACAGGAATAATATAGACGGCATAAGCAATATATGCAACCGAACTCGCAATCGAGGCTCCTATTATCCCCAACCTTGGGACTAATAGGATGAGCAAGGGAATATTCAGGATGAGTCCCAGTATCGAACCGGTCGAAGTCAGTAAAGGCTTTCCAATACCTGAGATGTATTTGCTCAATACTTTGGCTACAGTCAGCCCTGCGATCCCGGGAAGTAAAAAGAGCATGGCGGGATAAGCGGGCAGAAATGCTTTTCCGTAGATCACTGATATGATCACCTTCCCGATCAGACCTAAGAAGGAACAGACAACAATTATCAAAAGAAGAGCCAATCTGTTTATTCGCGCCGTTTGAATTCCTGTCGCTTCCTTATCACTGGAAGAAACCTGAGGAAACAAGACCAGACCAATTGAATCCGGTATGTACCAAACGATTTCGGCTAACATGTAGGCAATGGTGTAGTATCCAATCTCACTCGGCAAAAGATATGCAGCCAAGATGAGCACATCTAATCTTACATTCAGTTGCTGGGCCGTATTACCGAGATGCTCTTTAAGACCAAAGGCAAAGGCCTCTTTCAGCAGCCCAGGATGAAAATTGCAGTTAAAGCAAGTTGTCTTTGTGATGCTTACCAGCACGTATATGACGGCTGCCCCTGCTCCCAGAATAGTGGCCCACATAACTTTGAAGACATCGAGATCAGCTAATAAGAGGAGAAGAACGAGCACCATGAAATAGGAGCTCTGTCTAATGATTAGCGTGAAATTGAATTGTTTGAATTTATGCAAACCCCGCAGTATACCATGATTCAAATAGTCGAGGACTAATATCAGGGGAAGTAGCAGGAAGCCTAAAAAGACGAATTGATTGTCAATATCTCGAAAAAACAATCCCTTTAAAGGATTAAAAAAAAGCAAAAATAGTCCAAAATAAATAAGACACAGTAAAAAAGACAAGAAAATTGAATGGCTAAAAATATACTTTGCCAGTTCTCTTCTATTCCCCAATAAATACACGTTTGCGGATCCGATACTGAACGAACCCAGCCTAGCTATCAGAATGGGTAACATGAAGGCTACGGCGACAATCCCTTTCCCCTCGGGACCCAAACTTCTTGCAACAATGATACTCGTCGCAGCCCCCAAGAGAAAGAGCATCATTTTTGTTAGGAATACACTTCTGATTTCTTTGAAAAGATCCATGCTTTTCCCATAAATACATTACATGCCATACTATTTCAATAGGTACCTCTAAAGTTCAGGCTAATAAACTCCAAACAATAACTAAAAATTAAAGCGAAAGCTTAGATAGGGTAATATGCGCCAGGTAGAAAATATTTGACAAGGCTCCTGGAGCTATTAAAATAAAGCTTGTTAATTCTTCCACAAAAATCAAAGGTACGGTTAGGAAAATGAAGATTCTTGTTGTCCTGGGTGAGGGGGGCCACACAAAAGAACTGCTGGCGCTGATAGACTTGATCAAAGAGGATTATCAGTATGGATATATTATCATTCATGATGATGAAATATCAGAGAATAAAATACAGAAATTAGGTCCTGTTTTTCGGGTTGTGAGACCCCGGTATAAAGAACTTCATCTGCTCAAAGATTTTCTTAATACTCTCCGATGTTTTTGGGAATCATTCCTTGTTCTAAGACGCTTTCATCCAGACGTTGTCTTGAGCTCGGGTCCGGCTGTCGCTGTCCCTGTAAGTGTGATATCCAGATTATCGCGTATAAAAGTGATTTTCATTGAAACGGGCTCTAGATTGTCATCCCTCTCTTTGACAGGTAAAATCATGTACCGCTTGGCTCATCTTTTTTTTGTCCAATGGCCAGGCCTACAGAAGAGATATCCCAAGACGATTTATGCTGGCCGATTGATTTGAGTGATAAGAATGCTCTTTGTCACGGTAGGAACAACAGATTTTGATGGCTTAATCCAGACGATGGACCATCTTGCCACCAAGATAGACGAAAAGGTTATCGCCCAGATCGGTAAAGGGAATTATATCCCTATTCATATGGATCATTTCCGGTTTGCCCCATCACTCGACCGCTACTTCAGCCTGGCCAGGATTGTCATCTCTCATGGTGGACTCGGAACTATCATGGAAGCCCTTCAGAAGGGGCGCAAGCTGATCGGGATTAACAATCCAGATAGATATGATCTTCATCAAGAGGAATTACTCGAGGCCTTAGAGGAACAAGGCCATTTAATTTGGTGCCGCAATATGAGCCTTCTTGCAGAAGCACTGCATAAAGCTGAAACCCAAACCTTTGTTCCTTATTATAGACCTCAATGTACCATTGCCAAGGTCATTAAGGACTATCTGGATAGAACGGTTCTGAAGTGATGAGAATTTTTTTTAATATGAAGATTTTCCGATAATAATACAAGGAAGTGTGAGGATCAAGATTTTCAAATAGAGCCAAACAGATCGATTTTGGAGATATTCAATATCAAGCTTTACGATCGTATTGAAATTCAAATCTGTACGGCCGCTGATCTGTGCGAGTCCAGTCAAACCTGGTTTTCCGCTAAGGCGTTTCTTCTGATAAGCATTGTATATCTTCATTTCTTCGAGAACAGGGGGGCGTGGTCCGACAAGGCTCATATTTCCTTTCAGAACATTGAAGAGTTGAGGTAATTCATCCAGGCTAAATTTTCTCAGGAATTTCCCTACTCGTGTCACCCGGACGTCATGTCTGACCTTGATCACGGGTTCTGTTTCACCTCTCTGGTCACTACGGTAATGTACAGCTGCACGCTTACCATCATCACGCATCGTGCGGAATTTGATCATCTTAAAAATTTCCCCATTTTTTCCTACACGGGCTTGGCTGAAGAAAATTTTTCCGGGTGAATCCAGTTTGATGATTATGCCGATAATGATAAATCCGGGGACAAGCAGAGTAAGAAGCACAACAGCAAAAGCTATATCAAAGAAATCTATACAAATATTTTGAAAATTTTTTGATTTTGGGTTTCTTATCATACGCAAATCGTTTTCTATTGAAATAAATCCTATTTAGCAAACAGAGAAAAAGTACAAGAATTCGGGATCATATTCAAAAGAAATTATTCAGTTAGGATATTATTTTTATCGCCTCGACCAATCCCTCTATATAAGAAACCAGTCTTGACAGCTTCCTCAGGATCAATGACATTCCTTCCATCTACGATAACAGGATAATCCTTTCCTGATAGTCTTTTCACCTTGTTCAGATCAAGATTGGCGTAATCATCATGGGCAGTAAAGACGGCAATGACGTCTGCACCCTCAAGAACAGAATCAAAATCATTTGATATTTGAATTTCTCCATTGCTCTTGACATAGGGATCATGAATCTTAACTATAGCTCCACTTTTCAACATGAGATCTTTGTATGGTTTAGCAGGAGTGTTCCTAGAATCGTCCGTGTTTCTGTTGTACGCCCACCCCAGAATTATTACTTTCGCACCTCTGGGAGATTGATCTGCACTCTTAAGAGCAGAAATCGTCAATTCATACATGTGTTTTGGCATGAAATCATTGATGTTACGAGCGAGCCGGAAAAGGGACTCTGAATCTACCGAAAAACCCGAGCTTACCTCCTTCTCTTTCATGGCCCGCATCAGATGATAGGAATCTTTCGGGAGACAATGACCTCCTACACCTGCCCCAGGAAAAAGAACAGCTCTGCTGACTCCTTCTCCTTTAAGGCTGTCGATGGCTTCTTTGACATCATAAAAATTTATGCCCAGGCCTTCACAATAAATTGCCAGTTCATTGACTGCAGCAATCTGCAAGTCTCGAAGAGCATTCTCAGCTGTTTTCGAAACCTCTGCTGCCATGGCGCTCATCGCAATAACATTGCCTTTAGTGAGTATGGGCGTATAGAGTTCCCCGGCCCGCTCAGTGCTACGAGCATCAATACCACCAACCACTCGATCATACTCTTGAATATTTTTCAGCAATCTTCCGGGCATCACTCTTTCTGGTGCATGAGCAAGGAAAAAATCAACACCTGCCTTCATTCCCGATTCCTCTTCGAGGATATCTCGGGCAAGGCCATCTGTTATGCCTGGGGTCACAGTTGATTCAATAACAACCAATACTCCTTCAGCCATATTTTTCCCTGTTTTTCTCAAAGCATCAATGAGGGAATCATAGTCGGCAAGAAGTCTATTTTTATCCTGAATGGGTGTTTCAACAGCAATAGTGACAGCATCCACCTCGGATATTTTCGTCGTATCAGAAGTGCATTCGAATTTATTTTTTTCGACGATTCTCTCAATAAGCTCTCGCAGCCCAGGCTCCCTGCCATCAATAGGACATTCTCCTTTATTGAGCATGGCTATCTTGTACTTTGAGGAGACAGAATTTCTTTGAAATCCCCAGACAAAATCATAAACAGGAGAGGCAGCAAAGACGGCCGCAGAGGGAATACCTACATAGCCCATCCCGATGACGCCGATTTTTTTTATTGGGCCTTTTTTATTCATAATCTCTTGGTGATGTACATCTATATCAGAAAATTATTTCTGTACAATGTATTATATTCTTCAAAAAAAGAAAACCATTATCTTAAATTTGAAAGAAAAATAAAAGAGACTAGGTATTAAATATTCCAATTTTTATCCTTTTGTGTTGCATCGCCACACTATGCTATCGTTGACATTTATCATTTGCCTGCGATATATATGTCAGTCGATTCTCTTTTCTCGTAACGAATCACACATACTTTCATGCTGAAAAAATACAGATCACACACTCTTTTAGTTCTATTTTCTGTTTTTTTCATCATGGGGCTGTATTTCTTTTATCTCAAGTATGTGCCTCTTATCCAACAGTTTCAGATTGTGCTCGTTCCCGTTCTATTTATGGTTTTCACTTTGACTCTCATCAACTTCGACATAGGTACTTTATCGTTCATTTTTTTCATACCATTAATAAATATCCTGCCCTATTTTTTTGGCATCAACGAAAATATTCCTCATGCTCCTACAGCGCTTGTCCTTTTTCTTTTCTATTTCCTGGGATTCTTACTCCATACGGCAATTTTCAGGCGGAAATTCACTTTTAGGCACAGGCTTTTTCATCCTATGGCTTTATTTTCTCTGCTGATCTTTTCCTCGGCACTAGTGACCGTTCTAAGATATGCTAACTTTTTCCCTTTTCTTTCCGACTCCATTTATGAGCTAACCACAAACGTGAACGGAGTATCCGCAGGCGGAGCCATCACAAGTGTTATTTTTTCATCCTTAAATTACATTACAGGATTTTTCTTTTTTTTCCTGATGCTGAATTTCTTGTCGTCTAAAAATGCCGTCAAAAAAGCCATCATTGTCTTAGGAACCAGTGCCTTACTATCGATGAGCTTTGGCATGTATCAAAGCATATTCAATCAGGATATTGGAAAAAATCTGCTGAATATTGAGATGAACCTTGTGAACGGCACCTTTAAAGATTCCCTTTCTTTAGGAGTCTTTCTTGCCTTGACGATACCCTTCTTTTTGGGAGCTGTTTTTAGTTTCAAAGGAATGGGTAGAGTGTTTTCCTTTGTATGCCTATTCATGGCGATAGCCCTTATTTTCCGCACAGGTTCAAAGATAGGTTTGGTCAGCATGCTCATATCTCTTTTTTTCTTTTTCTTTTTTTTCTTTCGCTTCTCCTGGGACTTAAAAGGGAGAGCAATCCTGCGCCTTGATAAAGCGAAAATCTTGGTGCTCCTCATCGTAATAGTAGTAGTCACATCTATTCTATACACTTCAATACAAAGCAACCGACATGAAACGGCATCTATTTCTCGATTCAAAGATATGTTTGACCAGGGTACTCTGGAATCAACATTCTATAACCGCGGACCGAAATGGAAATCCGCTCTCGCCATGCTTAAAGATTATCCCTGCACTGGGATTGGCGTTGGGGCTTATATTGTTGAACTCCCGAATTACATGGCCATGATTTGGAACGCCCAAAATCCCCATGCCGATTCAGCAGAAAATTACTTTCTCCAGGTGGGATCAGAGCTAGGAATAATCGGTCTTATTGTCATTTTGTGGCTCTTTGGAATGATTGGCTACAGCTTGATTAAATATCTCTTGAACAAATCCTGTTACGGGAGTCAACCTTATCTGTTTATAGGAGTGGGAGTAGGAATTGGGTCCTATTTCATCCACCTCCTCTATCACACTTATATCGGTAGTTTTGAAATTAAATATATTTTTTGGTTGTTCGTGACGCTGCTTTTCTGCCTCATTAAGGATACTTCCGAACAACAAAAAAACAAACGGGACTTCAAAATACCCTGGTATCTCGGATTTGCAGTCATCGGTGTTTTTACAGGATTGCATCTGTGGAATTCTTCCCATTCTCTATCTCTTAAACAAAGGACAAATGACCTCAATCTAAAACACAACTTTGGATTTTATGAGACAGAGAAGCTTCCGTCAGGGGATGAATTCAGTTGGTCAAAACAACGAGCTGGGAGATCGATCACAATCAAAGGCCCGGTTCTTGCAGTCCCTTTGCACGCCTCACACTACGACATAGCGGAAAATCCCGTCCATGTGAAGATTTTTCTTCTGAAGGAATTTTTTAAAGAGAAGAAACTTTTGGAGGAAATAACTCTGCAGAACAACGGATGGCACACGAGAAAATACTATCTTCCCGAAGAACTTAATAGTACCGTTTTGCTGTTCCTCGAAGTCAGCAGAACCTGGAATCCTCATGAAATTCTCGGAGTTCCAGATTCAAGAAATCTTGGTGTAGCACTTGGAGAGGTAAGATTTGAAGAATTGGACCGTGATCCCCGCTATAATTTACTGGTTATCGTTTCCGATGCTTTACGGGCCGACGCACTGAGCTGTTACGGCGGAGAAGCGGACACTCCGAATATCGATAAACTTGCGGCAGAAGGAGTTTTGTTTGAAAACGCATACAGCAACTCTTCCTGGACCGTTCCTTCATCCATATCCATGTTCACTGGGACTTATCCCGGAGCTTTCGGTCAGCTTGTGAATGAGGAACCGGACTCAATTGGGAACAGACCATATTTCATGGTCAGCAATCAGGAAGTGCTTCTAGCAGAAGCATTGGAGAAAAAAGGCTATGACGTTTACTATGACCTCGAAAGTGGACTGGCAAGCAGATCGAACGTCACGCAGGGATTCAATGATTATGCACAAAACGACTATTATGCTGCAAAGCCCCGATGGTTTTGGAAAAAGGCTCTGCAACCTGAATTCGAAGGTCAAATATACAATAAGGATGTTCCTACACTTCATTATCTTCTTTCAACAGAAAATAAATTTTTCTTCATGAAATGGATTTTTGATCCGCATGCAGTTTATTCACCCCCAAAAAAATTCAAAGATAAGATAAATGTCGATGTCTCAAAACTGGTTCACGAGAGAGAATATTATGAAAGAATCGGCTCAAAACATGATCACGGCCCCGCCACCCTTCACCAAGCCGGCCCGACGTTCAATGAACATGAGCTTCGCTATCTGAAAGACCTGTATTTGAAAGAAATAGAATCTGTGGATGAGAGAGTGGGTTATATCTTGATAGCCTTGGATTCGAAGAGGTTGAAAGACACGACCATAATCGTATTCACATCCGACCACGGAGAGAGCTTCGGTGAACAAGGCCGGTTCGGTCACGGAGGACTTTTTTATGAAGAGCGTGTTCATGTTCCGCTGATAATTTCAGGGCCTGGAATTGTCAGGGGAAAGCGTGTCCAAGCATCAGTCTCACACATCGATCTCATGCCTACGCTGAAGGATCTCTTGATGGTTGACTGTCTGCATAATGCCCAAGGCAAAAGCTTTAAATCCGTACTCATCGATGAAAAAGCGACCCTTGAAGACCGCGAGATCTACTTCACACTGGGAGAACCTTTAAGTCTGACTGCAAAGAAAATAAGGGACGGCCTAAAATTCAAGAATTATAAAATGATCATGTTGTCCGAGAAAAACATTCGGTTATACGATCTGATCGATGATCCCGATGAGCTTCGTGATATATCTAAGAAAAAGAAGATCTTAATGGAGGAATTGAAAGCAAAAATAATGGCCATAAGAGAAGAGAACGAGAGCAGAAGACAGGAGAATTTGAAAGATCTCGATCCGGAAACACTCAAAAAAATGAACAAGAAGACTCGAGAACAATTGAGGGCTCTGGGATATATCAAATAGTAATCCCTCTTATTCCCTCTTCAATGACAGCCTGCCTGTGACCAAGTGAATGTGTACGGAAGTCTCCCTGAAGGAATACGAAAAAGGAAATCTCTGAACCTAGATCTCAGTGAAATTGTGATGCCTTTTTACCTGAAAAATTTCCTCCGAGAAGATTATCAGAGTTTAGACACTTTCAGATTGGATCATTTGCGGAGTGGCCGCATCACTGGAGCGGGATGGGGATTTGGGATACAAAGGCTTCGACTTTCTTCTGCCAGTCCTCTTCCAGCGGCCCTTTAATGCCTGTCACCTGGATCTTGCCTTCAGCGATCTTGACAAGCCCTTTATCTTGCAGGATTTGGTTCATGATAGGGATTACACGCTGCCACTTGGCCATCTCCTCTTCGGTGGGCATGCGTCCGGTTTTCTTGTCCGGCTGAGGCGCGCCCTCGGTGATCAGGAGAGCGTACTTTGTTCCCGATGGCAACCTGACCTTTTTCAGGAAACGCCGCACACACCCTCTGGGTTTGCCCATGCGCCCCGGTGAGCTGAACAGGTACAGGTCAGCCTGCGCCATCTTTTTTGGCCTCGCATCCCGGATGTGACGAACGTTGACGGTAACCCCCCTGGCTCCCATCTGCTTCTTGAATTCCTCTGCAACCATGACTCCATTTCCAAACTTCGAAGCGTGAAAATACTCGATCTTCATGGCGAACTCTCTCTTTTTACCGGTTATTGACTATCTTGAAGAAGTATAAGCGAGAGATCAAGATCTGTCAAAGACATGTCTGATCGCGGGAAGGGCGACTCAGGTACTCTTGTGATACCGCAAACTTGCTGTTGACACGATTCTCCTTACGGCCTACAGTAAATCTCTAGATTGTTAATTCAAATGAAATATATTCATAAAAGAAGAGCTCATAATTTGTTTATAAAGGAGACACATCATGTGTAAGTGCAAACATACAGCTCTCATGTGCATCATTTTCATCTGTTTTGCGGTCTTTCCTAACTGTTCAGAATCTGCAGCAAGCAGTAGCTACGACGATTTAGTGGCGCTGTTCAACGAATTCCGGGAGTATCAAGAGCCGTCGATCAGTGAGGGCATACCTGATTACAGTCCGGCTGCCATGGAAGAAAAGTACCGCGGACTGCTGGAATTCCAAAAAAGGCTGGCTGCATTCAGCATAGACGAATGGCCTGTCTGGCAAAAGGTCGATTACCATCTGGTCCGCGCGGAAATGAATGCCGTCTACTTCCACCACCGCGTGCTGAAGCCATGGGAACGTAATCCCTGCTTCTACTCGATGTCGCAGGGAGATACCGGTCCTTCAGTAAATCTTAGACGCTACGTGTCTCCGCTTTTCGATGCAGAGCTGCCTCTTTCCTCTGAGGACCACGTGCAGTTCCAGACAATACTGCAAGGGATTCCGGGCCTGTATAGTCAGGCTCAAAACAATCTGACTGATGCCGCCGGAGATTTTGCTGAGCTGGCCCTTCACTTTAACCGGAGGGACATCACAGTTTTTGACCGTATTGCTCAGCGTCTGCAAGAACATCATCCTGATCTGTCTGCCGATGCCAAAGGTGCCGGGAAAGCAGCCCGAGATTATTTCGATTGGTTAGAGCAGAACAAACACACAATGACCGCACCAGCCGGGGTCGGAAAGGACAATTACAGTTGGTGGATGAGAAACGTGCAGTTGATGCCCTGGGGCTGGGAAGAAAGCAATGCAATCATCCAGAGGGAATACGATCGCGTTATCACTTTTCTGAAGCTCGAAGAGCATCGCAACCGCAAGCTCCCTCCGCTCAAGGTGGCTATGTCCCAGAAAGAATGGGATGACAGCCTGCGCCAGGCGCTCCATTATGTTGTCGATTTCCTCCGTGATGAAGAGATAATGACAATACCCGACTGGGTGAACCCGAGAGACTATTACGGCCGTCGTGAGGAGGACATCGATATGGAGGATTATGACAAACCCAGTGAGCGATTCCTGCCTGAAAACACCAATGTCGATACGAAATATCGCCAGCGAGAAATTCTGCCCGGTGAAACCCATGAATACATCGGTCATATGCTTGACGATCAACGGCAGGAGCGCCAGACCGAAAGCCCGATCCGTCATGCAGGCCGGCGCTACAACATGGGATCTTTACGTTCAGAAGGCTGGGCCGTAGCACTCGAAGAGCTGCTGATGCAGGTTGGAGTCCTCGACGAACGGCCGCGAAGAGGCAGGATCATGGAATACCTGATGAATGCTTCTCACATGAGCCTGGCGATCCCCGACATGAAAATGCATGCCAACGAGATCAACCTGGCAGAAGCACGGCGTCTCTGTGCTGAGATCATGCCCCGCGGTTGGACAAGAGAAGACGAGCAGGTGGTCTGGTTTGAAATGAAATCCAACATCGGCAACCCGGGCGGCTTTCACAGCAATGTTGTCACGGGCAAAGCTTATTTTATGAAGATTTTCCGGGAATGCGCCCAGGAGCTGGATCAGGACTTCGTGCTCAAAGATTTTATAGATGAGTTTCTCGCTTCTGGCGTCATTCCGATGCCGCTGATCCGGTGGGAGATGACTGGAAACAGCGATGACATCACGCTGGAGACGGAAGAACTATAGCAAAAGTCTTGATGAGAATGCTTCGCTTTTTCCAGATTTAAAGCCAAAAAGAAGAAGGAGGATCAAATGGAATTGGGTGCATTTTCCATAAGCTTAGCTGTCAAAGATCTGGAAGTTTCGAAATCTTTTTACGAGAAATTGGGATTTCAAGTATTCTCTGGGGACGCAACTCAGAATTGGCTGATAATGAGAAACGAGGATACTGTCATCGGGTTATTCCAGGGCATGTTCGAAAAAAATATTTTATCCTTCAATCCTGGTTGGGATAAGAACGCCAATAAGCTTGAATCCTTCACAGATGTTCGCGATCTTCAGCGAGAGCTTAAAGCGAAAGGCTTAATATTTGCGACTGAGGCTGATGAGAGAACAGAAGGACCGGCAAGCTTCATGATCATCGATCCTGACGGAAACCCTATTTTAATAGATCAGCACGTCTGACTGCATAGGCAGCACTCAAGTTTTGTCATTTCGTTCCACAGAGATGACGACATTTCCCTTTTTATGTCCTTTTTCGACATACCGGTGAGCCTCGGCCATTTGTTCCAACGGATAGCGTCTGTCCATGACCGATTTCAATTCTCCCGCCTCAATAAGTGCCCTGAGGAAGACAAGATCTTTTGCCCGTTCTCGTGTCGGTCTCAACCCGGTGAAGGCAATCATTGCCTTTTTGCTGCCGATCTTCGAAGTCCATATCATTTGAGGAATAATTGCCCAGGTAAGGGCAGCTTCAAGAAAGATTCCTTTCTGCTTCAGTGAGCCTTTGCAGTGTGAAAATGAAATCTTTCCTACTGTGTCAAAAATTATATCGTAGGTCTGACCTGTGCTCGTAAAATCCTCTTTCTTGTAATCAATGACCTTATCGGCCCCCAGAGATTTCACCAGTTCGATATTTGCCGTGCTGCACACTCCGGTCACTTCAGCTCCGAAGTACTTGGCAAGCTGTACTGCAGCTGTACCGTTGCTTCCGGAAGCGCCGTAGATAAGCACTTCTTGTCCGCTCTGGATATTTCCCTTGTCTCTGAGGAAAGGCAGTGCCGTCAAGGCCCCATCACAGCCGGCAGCTTCCTCATAGGTCATGTTGGCCGGTTTTAGAGCCAGTGTCTCCTCTTCAGACATGCATATGTACTCGGCGTACGGGCCTGAACCAGAGCTGGTGGTGCCAAAAATCTGGTCACCCACCTTAAAGAATTGGACATCTTTACCTGTTGCTACAATCTCCCCGGCGAGCTCAGTTCCCTGTATGGGGCGCTTTGGTCGAATGAGTCCTGTGAAAAACCTACCGATAAACGGAGAACCCCTGCGAAAGGTGCAGTCCACGGCTGTAACTGTTGTCGCATATATTTTTACCAGTACCTCTTTGTCTTTGGGTGTAGGTTTTTTGACATCCTTCAGCTGAAGAACCTCCGGTGGTCCATATTTTGTACAGATCACAGCTTTCATTGGATCTCCGGAGTTGTCTTCTTTATTGGACATGACGACTCCTAGTCTTTAATTATAAAGGCTGGTTTATTACCCTTAATCTCACAGCTAATAATATACCGCATGCAGGATCACAAGATCAAAGTATCCGTAAAGGGCACAAGCATCGCCAAATCTATGAGGGAAAACTCAGCTATAGTCGTTCGTGCTTGGATTAAAATTTCACGCCGGTCCACTCTTCGGAGATCTCCCAGAGTCTTTTTGCGATTTCTTTGTTGTGCGACAACTCTTTCGATTCGACCTTTTTCGGATACCCCTTCATTTCTCTCCAGCCCGATGGGCCGTAGTAGTCGCCGCTTTTGACATCTGGAGCGACTGCCGCATAGAGCATGGGTAGGGCACCCATGTCGATGCCCTGGGCAAAGAAAGGATTCAGGAAACTGACCAAACCGGAATGCCTCTGCAACTCTGTCGCCGTCCACCCTGGATGCGCAGCTGCAACCAGGGTCGTCATCCCTGCTTTTTCCAGTTTGTCCTGAAGTTCATAGGTGAAGTAGAGATTGGCAATCTTGCTGTCGCCATAAGCTCTCATTTTTTTATAGGGCCGTTTCTCCCAGTTCAAATCATCCAGGTCCAAATTCCCGTAATGGTGGGCGCTACTAGACACATTAACAATCCTGGAATCGGGCGTAGTGTTGACCAAATCAATAAGCAGCCCGGTAAGGGCAAAGTGGCCGAGGTGATTTGTGCCGAACTGAAGCTCGAATCCATCGGCGGTTTTGGAGTAAGGTGGTATCATCACACCGGCATTGTTGATGAGTAAATCTAAACGATCGCAGCCATTCTTAAACTTATCCGCAAATCTGCGTACGGATTCCAGGTTGGCCAAATCCAGTTCCATGACTTTGACATTTGCATCAGAGTGTTGTCCCTTAATCTTTTCTAAGGCTGCATTTCCCTTTCGCAGGTTGCGAACCGCAATAATCACTGCAGCGTTTTTCTCTGCCAGGACTCTTGCCGTTTCATAACCAATACCACTGCTCGAGCCGGTGACGATGGCCACCTTTCCCTTTTGATCTGGAATATCGTTGCTATCCCATTTCTTTGTCGTCATTTTCAACTCCCTTCAGTTTACAGGATTTCTTAATCTTTTTAAATCATTCTTTTAATGATTGATCATTAATTAATAAATACAAAAAAAATTTACAGTTTTATAGCATCCCAGGCCATATTGAATGCTGTTTCAATACTCTTTTCATCAAAGTTGAATTTCTCACTCAAGCGGGGATTGGAAAGTATCACAACCGGGAATAAAATAAATATTCTGAGAATGTCCAAAGGAACATCCTTTATGATCTTCTGTTGAATTCCCCTTTGGATCACTCCAGCCAACGGCCCAAACTGTTTTTCCACTTCGTTCGAGTCCACCAGAGAGCTGTACGGAGAATTCGCGAATTGTTCGGTATACTGGAAATCATCAGGGTTATTAGAGATAAAACTGAACAAGCTAAACCAGGAATTCTCAAGAATATCCCTTATCGGCTGGTTATTATCAAAATCCTTCAGCACAGCCTCACTCATTCTCTTTTTTATATCGATATACGTAGAAACAAGCAGGTCTTCTTTGTTCTTGTAATAGATATAAATCGTAGCTGAAGATACATTCGCCTCTTTGGCAATTTTCGAAGTCGAAGTGGCGGCAAAACCCATCTGATTGACAAGCTTCACCGTGGCTTTGACTATTGCCTTTTGCTTGGCTTCATCTTTGTATCTCATACCTATGAAATAAATGATCAATCATTTAATGTCAAGTATTTTATAATTTTTGTTTTGCTTCAAAAGAATTCACCATATTCTCATTTTAAAATTTTCGTTGCAATAATACGCCATTTATGGCATATTATTACCATGAAATGGGAAGATCTTCTTGAAATTGTAGGCAGAGAGCCCATCTTTCACTCAAGTTTGTTGCTTGCAGGTGGAGTAGATCCCGTCGACGTAGGAAGGCAGTTGTCCCGTTGGGTTAAATCCGGTAACCTCAGCCAGCTTCGTCGCAGTCTCTATGTTCTGTCCGAACGCTACCAGAAAACGAAGCCTCATCCCTTTCATATCGCCAATCGAGTAAAACGAGCTTCCTATGTGAGTCTCCAATCTGCCTTAGAATATCACAACCTTATTCCCGAGTATGTTCCCTCTGTTACCAGCATAACAACAGGCAGACCAGAAGAGCTTTTGACTCCACTAGGCACATTCATATTTAAGCACATCAAAAAGACACTTTTTACTGGCTATCAGTCCATTGATCTCGGTGAAGATCAGACTGCTTTTATTGCAACGCCGGAAAAGGCGCTTCTGGATTTGCTTTATCTTACACCAGGCTCTGACAATCCTAATTATTTACGGGAGCTCAGACTACAAAATTCCGAAACTCTAAATACAGATCTTCTGATTGAATTGTCTGATAGAAGCGGCAGCAGAAAGCTGCAACGAGCTGCGCGAAGATTTATGATCCTTATGCCTGAATTAGAGGCGTCATGAAAGAACATATCAAACAGATCATCACCGATACAGCTAACAAACTGCTTGCAAGAAGCCGAGTGCGTGAATATTGCCAAGCGAGAATTCTACAGTTTCTCCAGGAAAGCGGCGTTTTCCGGTCTTGGATTTTTCACGGTGGAACGGCGCTAAGATTTCTTTATATGCTGCCGCGTTATTCTGAGGATCTTGATTTTGCCCAAGAAAGCACAAAGACTACTGTGAATTTCACGAAAATCATTGCCAACATAGGCAAATCTTTTGAGGCCGAAGCCTATCGCATTGACACAAAAATCAATGACAGGAAAACAGTCAAATCTGCTTTTATCCGCTTCCCAGAGCTGCTACACAACATTGGTCTCACTCCAAACAAATCAGAAACACTCTCCATTAAGATTGAGGTTGACAGCAATCCTCCTGAAGGAGGGATAACTGAAACATCTGTCATCCGCCGCTATGCAATACTAAATGTGCAGCACTATAACAAGGCATCTCTTTTAAGTGGCAAACTGCATGCAATTCTCGCTCGCTCTTATGTAAAGGGTCGTGATCTCTATGATCTATTCTGGTATTTATCCGACCCATCTTGGCCGAAGCCAAATATCAGATTTCTGAACAAAGCTCTAATTCAGACAAATTGGGAAGGCCATGAAATCACTGAGTCAAACTGGACCAATATCGTAGCAATGAGGCTTAGGGATATTGATTGGGAGAAGGCCGTCGAGGACACCCGACCATTCATAGAAAGCCCATCTGACTTGAAATTTATGACAAAGGAAAATGTTCTAAATATCTTGGAAAATAGATAAGGTTAAAGTGGCTTTTATCCGAGTTTGGCTATCCCCTCAAGATCATGTGTTTTAGCGATTTCCACCAGCTCGGATACTTCTGTCTCTGCAAAATTCTCATCAATTTTCCTGAAGAATAATCTGAATGGTGTATCTGGATTTACTGCTTGACAACAGTTCAGATCATCCCTATATTAGTAACATATATTGGTTACCATTATAAGCAAGATTGCTGGTATGCCTAACAGAAAGAAGAGGAAGAGCTAGGAATTACAGGGGAAAAATGCTATTTAAAGTGAAATATCCGCCGATTTAGTGAGATTAATTGGTAACCACAAAAGAAAATAAATGTATAATGAGTTACTTTTTGACGCCTAAAAAGGGGAAAAAATGAGATACGCAGAGACAGGATTCAATTTGGAAGTCGACCTGACCCGGGGAAGTATCGAGAGGGTGGTCACAGACCCCAGAGAAACCGAGCTTTATCTGGGAGGACTTGGTACGAACGCCAAGATACTTTGGGATAGGGTTCCCTCTGAAGTTGACGCTTTTTCTCCTGATAATCTGCTCATATTTTCCGCGGGGCTTTTGTGCGGCACACCGGCAACAGGCTGCAACCGCACCATTGTATCGACCATTTCCCCTCAGACCAAGCTCATGGCATTTTCAATGATGGGAGGATTTTGGGCCCCGGAATTGAAGTATGCCGGATACGATAAGGTGATCTTTCGCGGCAAGTCGCCCAATTTGGTCTATTTGTGGATAAACAATGACAAAGTGGAAATACGCGACGCCTCACATCTGCAGGGTAAGGGCGCTCTTGAAACTGAAGAACTGATCCAGCAGGAATTGAACGAACCGAAAGCCCAGGTGGCGACTATCGGCCTGGCCGGTGAAAACAGGGTTTATTTTGCCTCTATCGAGCAGGGCAGGTCCAGCGCCAGCCGGGGCGGCATAGGGGCTGTTATGGGAGACAAAAGATTAAAGGCGATCGCTGTTCGAGGGACTGGAGACATCAATATTGCCCAGCCGGAGAAATTCATGGAGCTTTGCAATGAGGTGCTGGCCTATATTAAGGCTCGTGAAGGAAATCCCATCCCGGGGGTGATGCCCATTTTAGCCGGTCTTGGGTCGCCACAAGAAATGAAAATCCATGATGAAAAATGGCACACCGAGAGTTTCATGTGGGGAAATTCCCGCCACCGCAGAAGAGACTTCTGGACCGAGGAGGTTGAAAAGGCGTGGACAGAGACTATGGAGAATTCGCAAAAGCGGCTGATAAGCTGCTACAACTGTCCGATGAAATGCGCGGCTACGATATCCATGCCAGGAGTCAAAACATACATGATGAAATGCTTCTCGAAGCTGACCTACACGATGGCCGCCATGTCAGACCTGAAATTCGGCCTGAAAATCGCTCAACGCGCAACAGAGTACGGCGTAGACGCATTTTCAACCCCCCAAGTTATGGCTTTTGCTCTGGAACTCTATGAAGACGGCATTTTGACCGATAAGGATATGCCCGGGTTGCCGTCCGATAACGAGGAGAAATTTTACTGGTTACTCGATAGAATTGTCCGGCGGGAAGGCATAGGTGATGTTCTGGCCAATGGAACGTATTGGGCAGCCAAAGAAATCGGCAAGGGTGCGGAAGAATATGCGCATAACAATATTAAGAAACACGAACAGCTGCCTCTCAAGCTGTCCATGCTAAACCCCATTTATTTTCTTATGTATGCGACCGGGGAGAAGATTAACATCACTCAAATCGAAGGACAGTTTCCCCAGATGCCCTTTCCCACCAGAGAAGAAAGAGAAGAATTTGTCAAGGATTGGTACCAGGTTCCCGATGAAAAGTTCAAGCAGTATTTCGTGGACTGGGAGCTGCGGGGAGAAAAGGCATTCCCCTATTACCCGACTGTCGAGATGTGTTGCGACATCGTTGACTGGCAGGAACGGATGCACTACATCGATGATGCCCTGGGGATGTGCGCCGGTTTATCATCGTTCCCCTTAAAGCCTCCCTATCATATACACAATTACCCGGATTTTATCTCAGCAGGGGCCGGCATCGATATGGATGAGGCCAAACTCACCCGGGCGGCCAAGAGATACCGGACTTTGGTGAGGGCCATCAACATACGAAGAGGGATGCGGAGAAAAGATGATAACCCTCCGGCAAACCACTGGAAAAAAAGGTTTCCGGAGCTTGAAAAAAAACTCCTGGATGAATATTACAAAATGAAGGGGTGGAACAACGAGGGTATCCCTACCAAAGAATCTCTCCATGAATTGGGGTTGGATTACGTGAGCGAGGATTTTATGCAGAGGGGGATCTTGACTGACGGTGACGAGACTCCGTCCAAGGAGACCTCGCAGGAAGCAGGGACAAGATAATGCAAGAAGGTGAAATCGCAGTGGCTGAGAAAAAAAAGAAAATCGTCAAAATCATAAAAGTTGATCTGGATAAATGCAATGGGTGCCGGGCTTGTGAGGTGGCCTGCTCCACCTTTCATGCCTCGCCCAAATACAGCAGCAATAATCCCGCCCGGTCTCGCATCCGCGTGATTCAAGATCCACTCAGAGATGTGTATGTCCCGATAAGGGCCGGTGATTACACACCGGCCGAATGCACGGGCAGACACACCTATACGATTAACGAAAAGGAATACGATGAGTGCAGCTTTTGCGGAGTTTCCTGCCCGTCGAGAGACCTTTTCAAAGAACCTGATTCCGGCCTCCCCCTGAAATGCGATATGTGTGAAAGCGATCCACCCTTGGAAGAGCCGATGTGTGTTCAATGGTGCTTGGCCGATGCCCTGACCTACGAAGAGAGGGAAGAGGAAGCCGAAGAAGAGGAGAAGCGGGAGGAGATGGAAATCGGTTTGGAGGCGCTGGCAAACAAATATGGATTACAAAAGCTCATGGAAACCGTCGCCCGAATGTCACTGTCAAAAAAGGCTTAATATAGAGGACGAAAGACGAGGACTACAATGACAATGGAGACCGCAGTCCCTTCCAAAGAGATCATCGAGGTCATCAAAGAGAGCGGTGGAGACGCGTTCAAAAGATGCTATCAATGCGGATTATGTGACACGGTTTGTCCGTGGAACCTGGTGAGAACCTTCAGTATGCGCAAGCTAGTCCGGCAGGCTGCCTTCGGTTTGACAGAGATAGAGCTGGAAGATATGTGGCTTTGCACCACCTGCGGCAAATGCCCTCCGCAGTGCCCCAGGGATGTCAAACAGATAGATTCCGGCATTGCCCTGCGCAGGATAGCTACGGAGTACGGAGTCTTTCCCGCTTCCGCCAAGCCGGTTTCCGCTATCAGTGCAAGCCTCGCCGGCGAGGGCAATCCCCTGAATGAAGAACGGGCAAAAAGAGCTGAATGGGCTGCGGGGCACTCTTTAAAAATGTTCACCGAAGACACAGAATTCTTGTATTTTCCCGGATGTTATCTCTGCTATGATCCCAGGTTAGTGAAAGTAGCCAGAGCCACAGCCAATATTCTCAACCTGGCAAAGGCAGATTTTGGGATACTGGGGGCCAAGGAAAGCTGCTGCGGAGAAAGCATCCGCAAGACAGGCGATGAAGAATTGTTTAAAAGATTGGCCAGAGAAAATATCAAAACTTTTGTCGAAAATGGAGTGAAGAAAATCCTTGTTTCTTCCCCTCACTGTTATCACACATTTAAAAATGAGTATCCCGAGTTTATGGTGAATTTCGAGGTGACCCACATTTCTCAATTTATGCACGAGCTAATTTGCGAAGAGAAGATTGAGCTCACCAAGTCATACCCAAAGAAAGTGGCGTATCACGACCCATGCTACCTGGGCCGACACAACGGCATTTATGACGAACCCCGGGAGGTCTTGAAAAAAATTCCTGGTTTAGAATTGATCGAGATGGCGGACTCGCGCGAAGACAGCCTCTGCTGTGGAGGCGGCGGAGGCAGGATTTGGATGGAGACCCCCAAAGGTGAACGATTCGCCGATCTCAGAGTCGAACAAGCCGTTGAAGCCGGGGCTGAGGTGCTGGTGACGTCCTGTCCCTACTGCATCACCAATTTTGAGGATAGCCGCTTAAACCTGGAGGACTGTGAAGTCATAGAGATCAAGGACATCAGTGAGATCATCCAGGAAGCAATATAGAGAAAGAAGACAAAGGACATGCAAAAAGCGATCGGCAAACTGGATCTGAAAGGTGTTGCACCGGACATAGTCTGCGATCGTTTTTCAGGCGAGAAATGGGGAAGGACCTCCACTCACGTTCCAAGCGAGGTGACGCTGGCCATCTATGTCAATCGCCAGGAGCTTGTCAGTATCCTCTGCACACCGACCAAGCTGAATAGCCTTGTCCTCGGATTTCTTTGGGCAGAGGGAATCATCTCCAGCATGAGCGACGTGGCGAGCATGCGGGTGTGCGAGGAGGAATCTCTGGCCGAAGTGATTCTGAGCGATCCCGAGGTTGAACTGCCGAGACAGCGGACACTTACCTCTGGGTGCGGGGGCGGCGCAACCTTCGAAACTCGCGGACAACGGGTTGACTCGAATCTTGTGGCCTCACCCAAGGACGTGCTGTCGCTGATGAAGCAGCTCCAAAAACAGATGCTGCTGTATCGATTTTGCGGCGGCGTTCACACGTCGGCTTTGTGCGATACCGGGAAGCTCCTTGTGGTCGCTGAGGATATTGGACGGCATAACACTCTGGATAAGATCAAGGGAGAATGTCTTTTAAAAGAACTATCAACCAGAGATCGTCTGCTTCTATGCACCGGCCGCATATCGTCTGAGATGATGCTCAAGGCAGCAAGAATGCAGGCCCCTATCGTTGTTTCGCGACATTCGCCGACAGGCAGCGCTGTTTTACTGGCTCGTGATCTGGGCATTGCCCTGGTTGGCCATGCACGGGGAAACCGGCTGTCGGTGTATTCCCACCCGGAGCGGCTGGGCTGTTCAACAATTAACCTGAAGTATTCATAAACAACACAGGCGAAAACAAAGAAAAGTGGACAAAGAACGAATGGACAAAGAACACATAGAACAGCTCTGCAAAAATTTAGCAGAGAGTGATTTTGGGGATGTCATGGTTGTGGGCGGAGGGATCAGCGGTATTCAGGCATCCCTTGATCTTGCCACGGCAGGTTTCAAGGTTTACCTTGTCGAGAAATCTCCGACAATCGGCGGCAAGATGGCCCAGCTTGACAAGACTTTTCCCACCAATGACTGCTCCATGTGCATAGAATCTCCCAAGTTTATCGAATGTGATAGACACCCAAACATAGAGATTCTGACCTACACGGAAGTTGAGAGCGTCGAAGGGGAAGCAGGCAATTTCACGGCAACTCTGATTAAAAAGCCCAGGTATGTCATAGAAAGCAAATGCACAGGCTGCACAGTCTGTGTCGAGTACTGCCCGGTCAAGGTTCCTGATCCGTTCAATCAAAACCTGTCGACCAATAAAGCCATCCACATCTATTTCTCTCAGGCCGTTCCTCTGGTCACCTATATCGATGACAACTGTCTCAATCTCAAAGACAAGAAGTGCACGATCTGCGAGGGAGTCTGTACGCATGACGCCATCGATTTCACTCAAGAGCCCGAGAAAGTCAAAGTGAACGTGGGGGCGATCGTTCTGTCTCCGGGTTACGAAACGTTCGACCCAAAGCTTCGTGGCGACTACGGCTACGGAACCATGGCCAACGTGGTTACCAGTCTAGACTTTGAACGGCTCCTCTGTGCCACCGGGCCGCACGAAGGTGAGATACTGCGTCCTTCGGATAAAAAGCATCCGCATAAAATAGCCTGGATTCACTGCGTGGGTTCCAGGGAGGTCGTTCCTGGCGGCAACAGCTATTGTTCCGCGGTTTGCTGCTCGTATATCCAGAAGCAGGTGATCCTGGCCAAAGACCATGACGCGGACACGGAAGCTGTCATCTTCCATAATGATATCCGGTCTTTTGGCAAGGATTTCGAACGATTCTACCAACGGGCAGAGCAACTTCCCAAAGTTAGATTCATCCGAAGCTATGTGTCAATCGGAAAAGAAATCCCGGAAACCAGGAACGTCACCATACGCTACGCTACTTTCGAGGATGGCGTAAAGGAAGAAGAATTCGATCTGGTGGTACTGGGCGTTGGGCTGAATCCTCCCGCCGATGTCCAGCGCCTGGCCGATACGTTCGGTATTCAACTCAATGATCACGGATTCTGTAAAACCAATCCCTGGAATCCCATGGAAACCACTCGTCCGGGAATTTATGCCAGCGGCGCCTTCCAAGGCCCCATGGATATCCCCGAGTCAGTGGTGAGTGCCAGCGGAGCCGGATCCCTTTGCGGACGTCTCCTTGATTACAGGCGGGGAAAGCTGGCCAGGGAGAGGATTTATCCGCCCGAAAGGGATGTCTCCGACGAGGAGGCCAGGGTAGGTGTTTTTGTGTGTCACTGCGGCGCCAACATCGGACGAGTGGTGGATGTTCCTTCCGTCGTTGACTATGCCTCGACTCTGGACAATGTCGTTCATGCAGAGGAGGGGCTTTTTGTGTGTTCCACTGACGCGGCCGAGCAAATATCCAACACGATTCAGGAAAAAGGACTCAATCGCGTGGTGGTCGCCGCCTGCACCCCCAGGACGCATGAACCGCTGTTCAGGGACACGCTTCGGGAAGGGGGAATCAATCAATATTTCTTCGACATGGCCAATATTCGAGAACACTGCTCCTGGGTCCACTCCAAACAAAAGGAAGAAGCCACCCAAAAGGCAAAAGATATCGTCCGGATGTCGGTTGCGCGGACTGCCCATTTGGAACCCCTGGAGGAATTTGATCTACCTGTCAACAAAACGGGGCTTGTGGTCGGCGGAGGCCTGGCCGGGATGACCGGTGCCCTGGCCCTGGCCAATCAGGGATTCGACGTGCACCTGCTGGAAAAGGAAAGAGAATTAGGAGGGATGGCACGAAGGATTCACTACACACTGGATGGGCTGGATGTTCAAGCTTATTTAAGCGATCTCATCCACAAGGTTTATGCGCACCCCTTAATCCACGTAGCCCATGATGCGACTATCACCAATGTTTCCGGTTATGTGGGCAATTTCATCACCACTGTGGAATCCGAAGGAAGGCTCAAAGAGATCCGCCACGGCGCAGCCATCCTCGCCACGGGTGCCGACGAATATCAACCCACAGAATATCTTTATGGGGACGATGACAGGGTGATGACTCAGTTGGAGTTAGAGGAACACATCACAAAGGGTGATGAAAATGTGACAAACGCCCAAAGTCTGGTGATGATCCAGTGTGTTGGTTGCAGAGAAGAAGACAGAAATTATTGCTCCCGCATATGCTGCAACGTGGCCATCAAAAACGCCTTGAAACTCAAAGAGATGAACCCGGAGATGGATATCTACATTCTCTTCCGTGATATGAGAACCTATGGGTTTGCGGAAGATTACTATCGCATGGCTGCGGAGAAAGATGTGCAGTTTATACGATGGGAACCGGACGACAGACCAGTGGTGGAACCGGCCACAGCAGAGGGCAAATCCGTTTTACGGATCACCGTCCCAGATCCTGTTTTAGGCCAGAGGCTGGAACTGGATGCTGATCTACTCGTTCTTTCCGCCGCGCTTGTTCCCTCCAAGGGAAGTCAGGAGATAGCCCGGTTGTTTAAGGCCCCATTGAGCCCGGATGGTTTTTTCCAGGAAGCCCATGTGAAATTGAGGCCCGTTGACTTTGCCGCGGAAGGTGTGTTTTTATGCGGGACAGCGCACTACCCCAAGCATATTCCTGAAACAATTGCTCAGGCCTATGGAGCTGCCGGCAGGGCCGTCACTCTTCTCTCACAGGATACGGTCACAGCCTCAGGCGCTGTATGCGAGGTGAACGAAGACGAATGTGTATCCTGCGGGGCCTGTATCGCGGCCTGTGCGTACGGGGCCTTAGAGTTTCGTGAAACCCCGAAGGGGAAAAAGGCTTCTGTGAATCCTATTCTCTGCACAGGAGACGGCCTCTGCAATGCCAAATGTCCGACCAATGCCATTGTGTTGAAGCACTTTACCGACGCAGAGGTCTTTTCCCAAATAGATGCAGCGGCTCCATCCCTGCCAGAGGATCAAAAACAAGAAAAGAATCAAGACCGGGAAGGAATCCACAAATGAATCACACTGTCGCAGGAGTGAATTGAGAATGGCTGCAGCCCATATGTTTGAACCAAAGATTTTAGGATTTCTCTGCAACTGGTGCTGCTACGCCGGGGCAGACCTGGCCGGTGTTTCCCGATTTCAATACCCGCCTAACATGCGGGTGATACGATTGATGTGTTCCGGTAGGGTCGACCCGGCGCACATATTCCGGGCCTTTGCCACCGGGCAGGACGCGGTGTTTATCGGCGGCTGTCACCTCAACGACTGCCACTATGTTACCCATGGAAACTACGATGCACTGGCCATGGTCCATGTATGCAAAAAATTGCTGGATCATATAGGGCTGAATCCCAAGAGGCTGAGACTGGAATGGGTATCCGCCGGTGAAGGGATCCGTTTTGCCGGAATCATGAATAAATTTATCCCTGAGATAGAGAAGCTGGGTCCCCTTGGCAAGGGCGAAGGCATTGAAGAGCAGGAATTGATTGTCAAACTTGAGACGGTGATCAAGCTCATCCCCTATATCAAACTGGTGCAAGCGGAGAGGTTGGGAATGTTAGTTAAAACTGAAGAAGCCTATAATGAATTTCTCAACAGTGAAGAATTTGACAGGTTATTTGATGAATTGATCGGT
>Ga0180431_10000960_pt1 | contig 40479 bp, 32 predicted proteins | sample SS_ome_11_FD_132459 | JGI IMG/M metagenome (GOLD analysis project Ga0180431, IMG submission 132459) | Hypersaline lake sediment archaeal communities from the Salton Sea, California, USA - SS_1_MS_1 metaG | ecosystem: Environmental > Aquatic > Non-marine Saline and Alkaline > Hypersaline >... | reverse complement strand
TCCGTATGTTCATGGATGTCGGAATACGCAAACGAGTTCTCAGCACTTGTAAGACCGGAGGTTGCCGGTTTCTCCTTTTACGATCGTACACCGATCTTCCTTATATGCATGACTATTTCCGTTACGTATTCATCGACGGCTTCCTCATACGATTTTTTTCTCAAAGATGGTGTATGTCTTGGACGGCGTTGCTCCCATCATTTCGATGAGACGGATGGTCATCGTGTTGTCCTCCAAGACCCATCCCATGTCGCAGTACTCGTAGCCGTGTTCCCGGGCGTAAGCCTTCTGTTTCCACAGCATGACGCCATCTAGTCCCAGCCTGCGGTATTTGGGCTTCACGCCCAGGTAACCCAGGCGGAATCCTTTGGGGCGGTTCTTGAACAGAACGACCTTTAATGCCCGCAGGAGTTCGGCGTGACGGAGTCGACCGATTCGTCTCAGGTTTTCCGTGACGTTGGGTACACCGCCGAAGAAGGCGACGGGCTCATCCTTGATGTACAGAAAGATAAACAGCCCCTTGTCCATGATAAGGAGCATGTCATCGATGATGTGAGAAAACTCCTCCTCGGTGAAGGGGACAAATCCGTAATTGTCCTTCCATGCCGCGTTGTAGATCTGGAACATCTCTTCTTTGCGCTGGGCCAGGGGACGCTGATCCCAACTCTCCACGTGGATGTGGTACCGTTCCACCACCTTTTGTGATACCCGAACGAGTTTTTCTTCCCAGGGATTGGAGGGCGGTACTTCCCACGACTTCACGCGTTTCACGGCCCGATATCCGGCGCTTTTGGCCAGATCGGTATAGTAGGGTTTGTTGTAATGGTAGTACATTACCGGACGCGTATCAAACCCTTCGGTTAGGAATCCGGGCGTGGCGTCGTTCACGGGCAGGTTCTGGGGGCCGCGAACCGTATCCATCCCCTGCGTGCGGAGCCAGTCTTCCGATGCTTGGAGCAGCAGGTCGGCCACACGCTGATCCTCGATGCATTCGAACTGGCCGAAAAAGCCGACCTTCTCGTTCCAGTGTTGATTGTGGTTGTGATTCACGAAGGCGTTGCATCGGCCGACGGTCTCTCCGTTCCGTGATGCCAGGAAGAACTGCATGTCGGCATGTTTGAAGAAGAGATTGTTGGGCTCGAAGAAGCCCTTGATTCCCATCAACTTGAAACCCAGGTATTCGTAATCCAGAAGGGGAACGTATTGAGGGTCGTCCTTGTAATGTTCCCAGTGAAAATCGACGAATCGTTTCAGCAGCTTTTTCTCCTGTTTCGTTCGGTTTGAGAAGGAAACGATGTCGACACCATCGCCGCTCTGCCTGTGGATAGAGTTGTTCTCGTTTTTCATCCTCCTACCCCTTATTGGTACATGATGATACGGTTCAAGATAGTTCGACCTGCCGTCATCGGACACCTTTCTCGTCTGGACGTATCCCATGGGCTAGAGACAATCCAACAGAGAATGTCCTTCTTACAGGTTAAACATGTTTTTGTACTTCATTAATATTATGTCGTCCAGCCACTGATAATGGTTCTGAATATCCTTGGCGGTCATGCCCCCTTCCCGCCAACGTGTCAGTGCGCCGACGGATTTTGCGATTATTTCATCCTCCAGAGGCATCAACCTCTGCAGGATGCCGCTGGAGGCCTGGTTCATCAATGCAGCGAGGTTCATGTATTTATACCCCGATCCCCTCTCGATGGGGAAACACTGCTTTTTCAATCGCATGGCCATGTCACACAAGGGGGCGTTTCCCGTGTCATCGGCCATGAGTACGGAGGGAAGGTGCTGGCCGCCCTTGACCCATGTTGGCATGGCGACGGCGCATGGTTGCCAGCCCAGTATGGTCCACATCGTGGTCTTATCTGGCGATTCGTCGGGCCGTACTCCCTGAACCACGACGGTAGAAGCGGAGGAATGGCGGGGGATGAAATCCTGAAAATCGACGAACCGTGTGTCGTTTTCATCCCTGGGCAGGTTCTGGCTCAAGTCGACGCCGGTCAGAGAATGTTTCAGACAACGGGATACTTTTTGAAGTATGAATTGGAAGGTCAGATCACCGGCTGCCGCGGCGTTGTAAAAAAGCTGTTCCGCCGTGAGATAACGGATGTAGCCGTATCCTTTGTCCGGGTCACGGGCGAAGGAATAATTCGTGCGCACAATATAGCCGAAGGGTGCGGTTTGAGGATCGTTGGCATCGATTTTAATGAAATCGAAATTGCCGCATTCGAAGTAAGCGGCACCGCCCTGGGCATCGATGACGCCGAAGTTGGCCTCCACTCCCAATGGCTTGGGCAGACGCTCCAGAAGTTTTTCAAAATCGTCGACCGTGGCGCAGGACTGAAGGGCCTGCTTCATGACAATCCCCTCGCGATCCTTCAGGCTCGTCGTGTCGTTTTCATTCATGTTGTACGAGGCTGCGTTCATGATGGCGAAGCCTGCGCTGTTGCAACCGGCCCAGATTTCGTCGCCCGCAGGATCGTCGGAATTCACAACACCGATGTACTCGAACTTGCCGTCGGTAAAAAACATGAGTTTGTTCTGGAGCACACCCGCGTCCCGGTGCTTGAAAAGCAAAGGCCTGCCGTCGGGTGTGAACTTGCCGGACACGATGGCTGTGGTACAGGCGGATAGCTGGGAACAGAGTATCCAGCCCGTGAAAAAAGTGATCGATACATGTCGAATGTGTTTCATGGTGAGTTCCTCATTTTTAAAATCGTTCTATAGTAGCATCTCTCTATCTCGTTCACGGATTCCATTCCGATTTGTGGAATGCGTTCAGATTCTTTCATACTAAATCTATAGATATAACATGTCGTCTTTATGCCTTCACCTGTCACGTTAAAATGACTGCTCAGGCTATCCTCTCACATCCGTTACGAAGGGTCGATGAATCGTCCCGGATCGTTTTTACCGTCCGAAGTATCATGCTATCTTCGCTCCATGACAATGGCGTTCTCTGAGCAGGTGGTGACGCAGAGGCCGCAGCCGTAGCACGACTGGGCATCGTAAACCACGTAGCCATCCCTCCAAGTGCGGGCATCGAAGATGCACCGGTCGATGCAGACGCCGCAGTGAGAGCACGCCTCGTCGTCCTGCATCGCGACATACTCCGACTGAACCATCACGTCCTTGCGGTCGTACAGGCGGACGATCTGGAGATCGTGGCAGCAGCAGGAGCAGCAGTTGCAGAGGGCATAGAGCTGGTGGTCTGGTTGATAGAGGCTCAGGTGGATGAGGCCTCTCTCGTCGGCCACGCGCATGACCTCGACTGCTTCCTCAATAGATATTGGCCGGGCCTCACCCAATGCCACGTATTTATCGGCTTCATCGTTCAGGAGGAAGCAGACGTCCAGAGGATTGTCGCATCGCTGGTAATAACTGCGGCATTCGCATTCGGTGAGGGCAATGGACCGGGCGTTGCGGAAAATAGTTAATACCTGCTCCGAGGGAAGCACCCACTGCTGTGAAGACAGCGATTCGTTGATGGGAATGACTTTTGACGAATACGCGATCTTGTCCTCGGCCAGCCACCTGTCGTAACGGGCTACGCGCTTATCCAGGAAGGGGTCCTTGTTTTTCGGCTTCATTTCTGTTTCCGTCGCATCATTAGGATGGCTTTATCCAGTGACCGTTTTCATCGTAGCGCGACCGAATTTCCTTCAATCTGTCTTTCTGCTCCTGGTACCTCCGCACCTCTCCCCGGAGCCATTCCCTGTGCTCCAGAGCCTCCTGCCTGCTGAGAAAGAGACCGTGCTCGTCTTTTTCGATCTGGAACACTGGATTGTCCGCCTTTATGGCGATGGTTCCAGAATTGCTGCACAGCATGCATCGTATGTCGCTCTTACTCAGGAATCGGAACGTGCTGCCCCCGCACACAGGACAGGCCGGCGTCTTTTTTTCTGGAGCTGGGCCGAAGAGGCTTTTGCCCAACCGGGCGGCTAAATCGATATTACAATCGTTTTGTAAGACTTCCCCGGGTAGCGCGCCGGTCACGATGGCACACCCTTTGATGTCCGCTAGGATCAGGTTCAGGAAGCTTTCGATACCTAGGAGTGTGTACCCCTCCTTGCCGGCGATTCCCGAAATGCCGATGCCCACGGCGGGCTTGCCCCACAACCGTTCCACATGGGCATAGAATGTCATGCCCCGATCCAGGAGCCGTTTCAGGGTGCTGTTGGGCCCCAGAAAATACGTCGGACAGGCGAGAATCAGGCCGTCGGCGTTGGCCAGGGAGTCGATGATCGTGGTCAGGTCGTCCCTCAAGACACATCGTTGTTTTTTAAAGAGGCAGAGGTAGCATCCCCGGCATGGCTTGATGTGGAAATCGGACAGCCGCAGAAGATGCAGCTCGTGGGATTCGGGTATATGACGGCTGATCTCTTTAACCATGATCTCGCAGTTGCCGAGCCTGCGGGGTGATGCGATGATACCCAGGACGTTTTTCATGGTTGATTAGCCTTCACTGTGCTTTTCATAAAACTGTATAACCATAGAGAGATCGGAGAAGGCAGAGGAGAACAGTGGATATGAAATGACATGTGTTTTTTCAGTATCCCATCCGAACGTCTATGGTGTTGACCAGCTCCCTTTTGTCCAGTACTCTTTGGTAATTCTCGATGACCTGCTCTGCTGCCGATGCCGGGTCCGTCAGGCTGGCGATGTGGGGCGTCACCGTGATTTTAGGATGACTCCAGAACGGGTGGTCCTGGGCCAGGGGCTCCGTTTGAAACACATCCAGGCAGGAGCCTGAGAGCCGGCCTTCTTCGACGGCCTCCACGAGATCGTCCTCCACCAGATGGTCTCCCCTGCCCACGTTGATGACGTAGGCGCCGTGTTTCATCCGCTCGAATACTTTCCTATTCAGTATGTGTTTCGTCTCGGGCGTCAGGGGCAGGCAGCAGACGAGGTAGTCGGCCATCCTTAAAAGATCGTCCAGTCGATCCTCCGGGAAGCACTGAACGCCGGAGATCTTCTTCGGCACACGATCCCAACCGCATACCCGAAATCCCAGCGCCGCAAACCCTGCCGCTATCGCCCCGCCGATGCGGCCGAGGCCCAGTACACCCACTGTTCTTTCCCGCTCCATGGGGATGGGTTCCCACTTTTTAGTGCTCTGGTTTTTCTCATATTCCGTCAAATGCCGTTTGTGGCTCAGGACCACGGCGATGACGTATTCCCTCAAGTCGTGTATGAGTTTATCGTCGATGATGCGGACGATGGGCACACCCCTGGGCAGGGCCGGATCGCTGAGAATATGGTCGACACCGGCACCGAAGGATGAGATGGCTTTCACATTGGGAAACTGAACCAAAGCTCCAGGAGGGTGTTTCCAGGTCACGATAAAATCGATGTCGGTTCTTTCACCCGTATCGGGCCAGATGCGCAGGTCGATGTCCGGCCGGGCGGATCGAATGTGGGCCACAAACTCCAAGATGTCTCTGCCCGGCATGAGGATCAGGAGAGCCATGGGATTCTATTCTCCTCCTTCCCAGCGGGCATATTCGGTCAGCACGCGCCGGAATTCCTGGGCGCAGGCAGGAACGTTCTGCACTCGGTTTGAGAAGATGTCATCGGGCGTTACGGTTTGATCGTCGTAGAAATCCTCATTGGCATCGTGATCGATCTGGATAACCGCACCTTCCAGGGCGAGTCCGGCAAAGAGACCGCGGCTCTGGGAATAAGAATAGATTTCGGCCTTGAATGTCACATCGGTTTTTGCCCCGACATGCCGTCCCACGGGCCCGGCGGCGATGGAAGCGTCGGCACCCAGGGTGAATTCGCCCTCCAGGATGGCGTCGACGCTTTTTTTCTTCCTGAAGATCAGGATGATATCTGTCGACTGAACGCCGATCTGCCAGCCGATGCTTCCGCCGGTGAGGATCAGGAACACGGGATGGCTCCACGGACCGTCGGGCGTTCGCACTACCAGAATGCCCTTGCCATGCCGACCCCCCAGACCCAGCCCTACCTTGATGACGCCGGGTATGACGGCGATACCGTAGGCATCATCCAGCAATTCTGGATGTATCTTCTGTTCAGGGATGTCCATGATATCGAGAATCACATCCGTAGCGTCCTCGATCCGGGCCTTTTCATTGCTGTTGGCCAGAAGAAGGAGGGGTGCCAGCATGCTGGTGAGCAGTATCTTAATTGTTATTCTTTTCATCGATCCCTATCCCCCATATATTTTCGATATATCGAATTCAGAGTCTCGCGGATGTATACAAACAGCAGCAAGTTTCATCCTCCTGCAGAATCCAAGACGCGAAACGTCTCATGGACTTTGAATGGTCGTCGATGTACCTACCCCCCTATTCTATTGCCCGTCATCGGCCGTTTCATCGATGCCCAGATACATGTCGAAGAACGTCGGCAGCAGAAAATCGATTTTCCTGGAATTCATCAATACAACCAATCCGATTTTGAGGTCCGGGATGAAGGCCAGCTGCGTCAGGTATCCCTCGATGCCTCCGCTATGGGTGATCATCGTGTGCCCTGCATAGTTGAAGATACGCCAGCCCATGCCGTAATAGGCATTCCGCACGCGCCCGTTCCAATGGTACCTGGGCAGTTCACCGGGTGTACGCACTCTGGGGGTATGGATGCTCTGGAGAATGGCAGGGGATACGATGTCGGGCGTTGCACCCATCTGAGCGCGAAGCCATCTGGCCATGTCGGAAATGCTGGCATTTACACCCGCAGACGGCGGAATAGAATAGTATGCCTTCTTGTCGTCGATGGCCTTCCAGGTATAATGCTGCACGGTATGGGGGCTTGCTCTGTTTGTTTTGGCCAGGTAGGCATCCCATCCCAGGGAAGCATCGGTCATCTCCAGGGGCTTGAATAATTTATCGCGTACTAATGTTTTGTACGACGTGCCTGTAGCCGATTCGACGATATCTCCGATCAGGCTGAATACGACGTTCTGGTATCCGTAATGTTTTCCTGGTTGCCCCACCAAAGGAACGTCTTTTAATGCACTGACGATTTTTCGGTACGATTGATTGGCTTCGATCAAGTTGTCGTATGTATGTGGTATCAGGCCGGATGTGTGGCTCAGGATATGGCGTATGGTCAGGTGGTATGTATTAACGGAATCTTTCAGGCTGAAATTTGGCAGATACTCGTATACCCTATCGTTCCAGTTGAGCACCCCCTCTTCGACAAGAAGTCCGGTAAGGGTCGAAGCGAAGGTCTTGGATACCGAGGCGATACGGAACACGGTATGGATGTCGATGGGATCTGGCCGGTCGATTCTCCGGACGCCGTATCCTTTTAAAAAGACGATGCTGTCGTTCTCTACAACGGCGATGGCCATGCCCGGTAAATTCCAGGCATCCAGGGTAATTTCGACGAAAGCATCGAAGTCGAGCAAGACGGCGTTTATTCGGGTTTCATGACGCGTCTTGAGTGCAGGGGAAAGGGAGGATACGGGGACAGCCAGGAATAGGAGGTATAGAGAGATTCTTTGAAGATGTCTCAACATGTTTCTTCCAGAAGACGGTCGATAATATCCACGGCGCTCACACCGTCTGCTTCGGCGTTGAAATTGGTGACGATGCGGTGGCGGAGTACGAGTCGGGCCACGGAACGGGCGTCGTCAATATCGGGCGTGGTTCGGCCGTCGAGAATGCAGCGGCTTTTTGCGCCCAGGATCAGATACTGAGATGCCCTGGGGCCTGCCCCCCAGCTTATCCAATCCTTGACGAATTGGGGGGAGGTATCACTCTCGGGTCGGGTTTTTCGAACCAGATCGACGGCGGCGTTCACGACCAGATCGGCAACAGGCACCCGGCGGACGAGCTTCTGGAGCCGGATGATTGTTTCCGCGTCCATGATGGGCTTGGGATCGGGTTCCAACCCACCCGTCGTGGCATGTACAATTTCTTTCTCTTCCTCTTTGGAGGGATAGTCGATCCACAGGTTGAACATAAATCGGTCCAATTGGGCTTCGGGAAGAGGGTACGTCCCTTCCTGTTCGATGGGATTCTGCGTGGCCAGGACGAAGAAGGGCTCGTCCAGCTTGTAGGTTTCACCGGCAGCGCTGACTTCGTGTTCCTGCATGGCTTGGAGCAATGCGGCCTGAGTTTTGGGAGGCGTACGGTTAATCTCATCGGACAGGACGATGTTCGCAAAGACCGGGCCTTTTACGAAGCGGAAGATCTTTTTTCCCGTGGTGTGGTCTTCCTCCAGGACTTCGGTTCCGGTGATGTCCGAAGGCATCAGGTCGGGCGTGAACTGAATGCGGCAAAATTTCAAGTTGAGGACCCGGGAAAGGGTGGAGATGAGGAGCGTCTTTGCCAGACCGGGCACGCCGATAAGCAGGCAGTGTCCCTGGGAGAACAGGGAGATCAGAAGATCGTCGATGATCTGTCTCTGTCCGACGATGACCTTTTCGATTTCGTGTACGATGTTTTTATGCGCTTCCTTCAACGCTTCGATGGTTTCCAGGTCGGAACTCGGGGGTTTAGGCATCTCGCAGCTCCCAATAAAGACTCGTTAAAACGCCAGGGTTAAAAAGTAATTACTTTTTGGCCGAAAGTCAACACAAAATAAAGACTTGACTTTTTCTGGAATTGATTGTAATTTTTTAAACAATCGGGGAGGAGTAGGTCTGCATTTTCGTCAGGCAAGACCAAACTAAAAAACGACTCTCTTGAGAAAGAAGGAACCATCGAAGCATCGGAGCTGAAATGGTTTTATGATCGGAGGTTTATCGTCCCCCCTCTCTATTATTCAGAAGGGGAGGTGCGAACAGAGTAATGAGACGAAGCGATCGATAAAAAGCGAATGAGACGGTGATTGAAGATCGGAACATAAGAGAACGGTTAAAAAAACACGGTAAGCTGCCCAGGCACGTGGCTATCATCATGGATGGGAATGGCAGGTGGGCCAAGCAGAGAGGGCTTCCGCGGATAGCGGGCCACCGAGAAGGCGTGAAGGCCGTACGGGATGTGGTAGAGGGTTGTGGAGAGCTGGGCGTGGATGTGTTAACACTCTATACGTTTTCCACGGAGAACTGGCGGAGGCCCAAGGAAGAGGTCTCGGCCTTGATGAAACTCCTGCTCCGGACACTGCAGAGGGAAATCGACGATCTCGTGCGAAACAACGTGCGCTTGATGGCCGTGGGAAACATCGACCATCTACCATCCGATGCTCGTAAGGGTATTTTAGACGGCATCGATACGACCAAAGACAATACGGGACTTATCCTGAATCTTGCCCTGAATTACGGGGGTAGGGAGGAGATCGTTGCAGCCGTGCGTCGGGTGGCTGAAAAAATCCAGGCCAAGGCATTGAAACCTGAGGAAATAGACACAGAAATTTTCGGCACGTATCTCTATACAGCAAAGCTTCCAGATCCCGATCTTTTGATTCGAACCAGCGGTGAGCTGCGGATTTCCAACTTTCTTCTATGGCAACTGGCATACACAGAAATCTACATTACCGATGTTCTCTGGCCGGATTTTCGGAGACACCATCTGTATCAGGCCATCGAAGATTATCAAAGACGAGAAAGGCGGTTTGGAAAAGTCAGCGAACAACTCATAGAAGACACCGATCCTCAGGTGCGTACGGATTCGAATATCTAAGGAACAATGTAGTAGTAAATATCGTCTAAATAGAGCGCAGTGATTTTGACTTGAGGGGTTTGGGAGTCCCCTCTTTTTTTCTTTTCAGAACGGAGCGATGCGAAGAAGAAAGTGGATCCTGGTCCTGGCCGTGACCATCGCGACCATCGCGTCCGCATGGTTTGTCACATTGCGTGTGACCAGGTTAAATGATCGAATAAAACAGATACTCCTGGAGAGGGTCCGGCCCTTCCTGGCACAGGAATCGGACATCGAGAAAGTGGAGCTGGGTCTTCACAGCCTGCACCTGAAGGGTGTAAAACTGGCTCCGAAAGACCGCTCGTTTTCCATGGAAATTGAAGATGTACGACTGGGTTATCGCTTCTGGAACCTCATCAAGTATCGGTTTAAGCCGCATAAGTTGGCCCACGAAGTGGTGCTTATCCGCCCATCGCTGGTGATCAATACGCAAATCTCACGAATACGGGAAGTGTCTGATAACAACGAGGCGTGGCTGGATCCCAATCAACTCGTCGATGAATTGGAGGCGGTGAAGCGTGTCACCGTCGTGGACGCGGCTGTTTTTATCCAGGACTCGGCCCGAGGGCGGGTGCGTCTGGCCCATACCATGAACGGCTGGCTCGATGCCGTTCCCGTGGATTCGGCGTTTCTAAGGCTGACGGGTAATATACTGGAAAACAAGAGCAACAACCTGATGGTCGAGGGGAAGTTGAATCTCCTGACCGGAAGGCCTGTTGGGATGGGCATTCGCTTCAGCGAGTCGGAACCCGTCTCCGAACTGCCGTTTCTATTACCCGACTACGTTCAGGTCACATCCGGTAAGATTCGGGGCGAAGTCGAATTCTATCAGAATAAGCCATCATCGGGTTTTTTAGAAATCACACAGGGTGAATTTACCTTCAAGGAAGCAAACCTTGTTTTTGAGGATGTGACTGTCAGGGGCGTTCTTCAGGGAAGCGATATGGTGCTGAATGGGGGAGTAGGCAGCTTTAACGGATCTCAACTCACCATTTCCGGTAAGATTTTAGACCTCACCAGCCCACGATTGGACCTTTCCATTCGTTGTTCCCGGTTCGATATACCGGTGTTTTTTCAACGGTTCATTCCCGAAGCCAGATTGTCTTTGTTGGGCGATGCGCGTTTCGATTTTCATTATACAGGGGCTTTGAGTAATCCGTCGATGCGGGGACGGTTCGAATCGCCCAATCTCCGGGCCTATGGCGTGGATTTCAATCATTTTGGCGCATCGATTGCACTTCGGGATAGTTTATTGACATTGAAGGGGGAAGGCGTTCAGGACCAGGGATTGACATTGGTCATGGAAGGCGAAATGGATTTTTACGACTCCCTTCATACGGCCTCTCTGGCCATCGATGTCGGTGGAAGCCTGTTGCCCACGTTTTCGCCATGGGCTCGCAGGAAGATAAGGGTCTGTGGGGGCAAGATGAGCATACGGATGTGGGGTGAACTGAAGGATCTGCAAGGAGAAGCCCGGGGGACTTTATCGTGCGATGATGGTGGCGGGGACGTCTTGACGGTCGCACCGCATTTTATATACGACAATCGGAATCTACGTGTGGATATCCAGTCGAATAATGGATTTACCCTGTCCGGTGATCTGCTGTCACCCTTTCACGGTGACAGCCATTGGGACGTTCGAGGGGAAGGACTGGCAAGCCTGCTCATGCCGTGGGTGGGCGATCGATTCGATACCTGGATTGAAAAATTCAACATCACCGGAACATCATCCGGTTCGGCCGAGAAGTGGGAATTGCGGTTCGAGGGATTCGAAAAGAGACAGCCTGCAGCTCCGCGCGTTTTTGATTGGACCATTCAATCCGGGGAGGACGGGGAAGGGGAGGGAGACATAGAAATCCGGGCGAATTATTATGGCGCCGATAGAGAAGTCCTTCCGCTTTTTGCTCGCGTCGGTGTGTCGGGGGAAGGGATCGATTTACGGCGATGTGAAATCGGTGACATGATTTCCTTGCGCGGAACATACCCTTTTCGTCTGGATGAACGTGTGCAGGGGAATATCGCTTTTTCTGGCTTTTACCTGGAGAAATTCCACGCTCTTTTTCCGGGGATGAGGCCCTATTCCGGTGAGTTTCAGGGAGGGATTGCGCTCTCGGGGACGAAGGAAATACCCAAGTTGGATGTGGATGTAAGACTCAGGAACGGACGTTTTCATTCCGTGGGCATCATCGATGCGAACGTGGAATACCGGTGGGACGCTGGACGCATTCAATTTGCCGAGGTTTCACTGCGTAAGGATGGGGCGTCGTTGTTTTCAGGAAGAGCCGAGGGCGTAGAAGGGGATTCGGTTGTGGGGAGCTTTAGTGGCAAGGGTATAAATGTCGGCGATGTGGTTCTGGCCGCCACCGGGAAAAGAAGCGTCGAAGGATTGGGCAACATCGAATTACACGTTAAGGGCGGGGTGGATAACACGGTATTTCATGGGAGCCTCCAGGTCGACGAGGGCATGTTGGGCCCGGTTAATTTTCGGGAACTTCGAATGGAGGTGGTGGACACGCTTTCCAATCGATTGGATTTTTTTGGCGATAAACTTACTGTACAAAACGGGCTGTTGGAGCGCGATGACGGTCTCCAGGTTCGATTCTGGGGCACTTTACCCCAAGGGCAGCGATCGGTTGCCGATGTGACGATCCAAGCCAAGGGTAATATACTGGGATTCCTGCCCGAAGTAAGCGGATTCTTCAAGAGCGCTCAAGGATCGGGAGATGTTTTTCTCCGGTGGGCCGGAGGTCCTGAGGAATGGGTGCTGGGGAGCGGACACATGCGGTTGGACAATGGCCGTGTGGAACTGGGATCGTTTGTCGAAGGTGTCGAAAACCTTCAGGGTCAGATCGAGCTCATCCCGGAGGAGCGGTTCATAAAAATCGTTCGCTTGACGGGAGAGGTAGACGGCGAGGCGTTCGTGATGACCAATACACCCGTGGATGAAGAATTCAACGGCATGACGCCCATCGTCGTCGGCGGAGCAGGAGCCGATTTGGGTGCCCTTCAGCTTATAACATCGGGTAAGGGGATTCGAGCACATCTTCCCGGATTCATGGAGCAGGGCGAGATCGGGTGGCTGGGATTTGGAGGATTGGAGCCCGGAGAAGCATTCGTTTTTGCCGGGCCCGCTGCATCGCCCCTCTTTCAGGGCAACCTTTATCTCACCGATCATCGCCTGACGTATCCGTTTTTATCAATCGAAAAAGATGCGGGCACATCGCAAGTGTTGAAGTTCCTTCAGAAAGTGAACTGGGACATTCGGATTATTCCTTCGGAAGATGTTCATTACGTTCGCGACATAGAGAGTCCTCTGGGGAATGTGTATGTTGACCTCCTTCTGAGGAATAATTACGGGGAAATCCGAATGGATGGGATCATCCAGGAGGATGACCTTCAGGTGTGGGGCAATCTGGTTTCCACCGAAGGGTCCATCGAGGTGTTGAACCATTTATTCCGCCCTGAAAGGATCACTTTTGATTACCCGAGGGGGACGAAGGGCCCCATCATTTCGGGTCGAGCGTTCACGACGCTTCACGATTCGTTGGGCATGCCGTCAACGGTATGGCTGGCCCTGACCGAATCCAACGGGATTCCTGGATTCGAGAGGGAGGGAGGACCCTGGGGTAAAGTGCATTTCCGTTTCTATACCGACAATCCCAACTTGGGCAGGACGGAAGCAGACCTGATGGCTGCTCTTGGGTATTCGGCAGAGAACATCCGTGAGAGGGCCTACGATGCGCTGGGCGTTCAAGTAGACAATCTAGTATTCAGGCCCCTCATTCGACCCTTGGAGAGGGGGATTCGTCGGCATTTGGGCTTGGATCTGGTTCGGGTATCGTCGATGTTCAGCAGAAACCTGGCCGAATTGCGTACGATGAACCGGGTCAGTTTTGATCCCAAATTACTACTCCGCAGTACAAAACTGACTCTGGGTAAGTATGTAGCCCCCGGTCTCTTTGTCATCTATTCCGGCCAGATACAACAGGGCATCGAATGGCGCTACCATACGCATGGATTGGGGTTCCGGCACGCGCTGTCGTTGGAATATACGATTCGTCCAGATCTGTTTTTACAGATGGAATACACGTATGACAGTCAACTGCTATCCGATAGGCGTGAGGATAAACGAATATGGTTACGGCATGTTTTCCCCTTTTAGCGTAGAAGAACGGCTATTTTTCCACTTTACAAAGTGTAAAAAATTTTGTACTTTATAAAATTATTTCAGGAGGTTCGGGTTTGATGAAATCGTTTGTACGCCTTCTCATCACTTGGCTTCTGCTTTCTGTTGGATGGTATGGAGTCACACTCGGCCAGCAGACTCAACTGGGAACGGTTCTGGGTTTGTCCGTGACGGGCAATCAGACATCAGAATCTGTCATCGTGAAGATGAGTTCCGGTATTAAAGAAGGACAAGAGGCGACGTGGGAAGACATCCAGAAAGCCGTGAAACAGCTATGGGCGTTGAGGATTTTTTCCGACATTCAGATTCTTTTGGACCGGAGAACAGCAGGCGGACTCTTTATCACGATTAAAGTCGAAGAGTTTCCCAAGATGGAAAGGCTAGTGATAGAGGGAAACAAGAAAATAAAGAAGGATGATATCGAGAAGGATATCGGATTTTTTCGTGGTCAAGTCATCAGTCCGAGTCAAATTGCTGAAGCGAAGAAAAGCCTGCTCAAGATGTATGCCGAAAAGGGCTATACGCTGGCCACCGTGGAATCGAACGTATTCGAGTCCGAGCGAGAGGGGCGGGCCGTTGTCCAGTTTGTCATCGATGAAGGTAAGAAAGTACAGATCAAACGGATTCGCTTTTTTGATAATGTGTCCTTTGAGGATAAAAAACTCCGAAAGCAGTTAAAAAAGACGAAAGAAGACCGGTGGTGGCGCGGCGCCGATTTCGATAGCGAAAAGTACGTGGAGGACAAGAAGAACGTAATAACCTTTTACATGAATAACGGTTATCGCGATGCAGAGATTTTCAAGGATTCTCTTTACTACGATGCAGAAAAGAAGGATATGTTTATCGATATTTGGGTGTCCGAGGGGCGGTGCTATTATTTCGGGAACATTACCTTTGAAGGATACGAGTTGTTCGGTGAGGATCAGCTGAGATCACAGCTGGATTTTGGCGAGGGCGATGTTTTCAGTCAGGAAAAATACGACAAATCGATTCAAGAAAAAATCGGCGGACTTTACTACGACTACGGCCATATCTATTCGCAGATCAATCCCAAGGAAACGCTACGGGGACAAGATACGCTGGACATCCATTTTGTCATCGATGAAGGAGACCCAGTCAAGATTCGTAAGATTCGTATAGCCGGAAACAACCGGACCAAAGATCGTGTGATACGCCGGGAGTTGCGCATCCGACCAGGAGATGTATTCAGCAAAGAACTCCTGATGCGCAGCCATCGGGATCTGATGGTGCTTAATTACTTTTCCAACGTCATTCCCGATGTAATCCCCGTGGACGAAGAAAACATGGACATCTCCTTCAAAGTCGAGGAAAAGTCCACAGACACGGCCAACATCTCGGCGGGATGGAGTGAACTGGACCGCCTTATCGGAAGCATTGGTCTGGGTATGAACAATCTGTTCGGCAACGGTCAACAGCTGTCGCTGAACTGGAATTTTGGACGGTTCTACCGGTCTATCAATCTGGGATTCACTGAACCCTGGTTCATGAACACACCGACCCTCATCGGCATCAGTGTATACGACACCAAGCGGGATCCATTCTACATCGGCTATAGTATGCGCCGGCGGGGTATATCCCTCCGGCTCGGTAAGCGCTTCGCCTGGCCCGATAATTATTTCCGGGGGGATTGGATCTACCGTCTCGATGAGACGGAATTGGGAGATTTTAACGATTATTACATAGAAGTGAACCCCAACAACATCGTCAATGAAGATTGGCCGTTGACGTCCAGCGGTATCACGCAGATTATTTCCCGAAACAGCTTGGATCATCCCGAATTCCCAACGCGAGGCTCCCGGGTGAGTCTATCCATGGAAGTGGCCGGAGGACCTATGGGGGGGAATGTCGGGTATCATAAACACGTCTTTAGTGCCGAATTTTTTCTGCCTACGCTCTCGCCCAGTCTCGTTCTGCTGGCTCGGGCCCAGGCCGGTTTCATGGGTGTCCTGGGTACATCGGGGCGGATACCTTATTTGGAACTGTTCTTCATGGGCGGAAGTGGTCTCTCACGGTCCATTCCTCTCAGGGGATATGACGATCCTTTGGCCGGCGGCAGGTATTACTCCGAGGGCGGGCGCACGATGCTGCAGAGCACGATTGAATTCCGGTTTCCCATCATTTCCAACCCGACGCTGTTCGGCCTTGTTTTTGCCGAAGCCGGTAATACCTGGCTGAATCTGGAAAACACCGATCCCTTTGACCTTCGGCGTTCTGTGGGCGTTGGTGCCCGGTTGTTCATGCCGATGGTGGGTATCATCGGTTTTGACTATGCCTACGGATTCGACAACATAGATGATGCAGGCCGAAAATACGGGGCGTGGAAACCCCAGTTTGTTTTTGGGAGGGGTTTCTAAAACATTGTAAAAATCCGATGTCGGATAAAAAATAGCATCTATAGACGGTTAAAGCAAAGGGAGGACATTGTGACTGGCACGCGAATCTTTTTGTTTCTTGTCATAATCATCGGAATGGGTTTGATAGCATCGGCACATACTCAAGCCCAGATGAAGTTTGGGTACATCGATACCCAAAAAATTCTTGCATCGTATCCCAAGGCTCTCGATGCACAGAAAAAGCTGGAAGAGGAACGAGGCGTCATTCTTCAGGATCTCCAGAGACAGGAGGAAGAAATACGCACGGCCCAGCAGACGCTGGAGCAGCAGAGCCTTCTGTTGAGCGAGGAGAAAAAGCGCGAGAAAGCCCAGGAAATTCAGAACATGGTTGTGAAGCTTCAAGAAGAGACCCAGAGAAAAGATCAACAATTTACGCAACGCAGGGACGAAATTTTACAGCCGGTGTACGAAGATATCAATGTAGCCATACGGAACATCAGAGAAGCAGAGAACTACGATTTTATTCTCGACGCTATGAATCTCCTGGATGCAAAGAAAGAATACGATCTGACGGATAAAGTGTTGACAAGTCTGGGCGTCGACGTGACGTCACTGAATACGGATAAGCAATAAGAGACCGTCGACTCCCTGCCACGATCTGGAATGCCGTTCTCGGCCGATGGGCAAGGGCGTCTGGTGCGGAGGGGGTAGAACATCTGCCCGAGAGGTAAGAAGGGGTGGAATTCTCGGTTTTGCGAGTTTAATCCCAGTGTGCGGAAACGGCACGATTGTGGATTTTCTCATGTAAATAGAATGGTTGTTATTCGACGGGAGGATGATGTGTTCAGGGCACGTATCTCTCTTTTTAGTCTTTCGCTATTCGTTTTTTTCTTTGTGGGTACCGACCGATCGATGGCCCAGACGAAAATCGGATATGTGGATTCCGAGAAAATACTCTCTTCATATCCTGCTGCTTTGGATGCTCAGAAGAAACTGGAAGCAGAAAATACGAAATGGGATCAGGAGCTGCGAAAGCTGAACGATTCGTTCCGTGCTCTTCAGGAGCAACTGGATCAGCAGAGCCTCCTCCTGAGCGATGCAAAGAAGAAGGAGAAACAGCAGGAGCTTCAGGCTGCTGCCGAGAAGATCCAGGAGTTTCAGGAAGAGAAATGGGGAGAAGGGGGCGCGTTTTTCAAGCGTCGAGCAGAGATCATGCAACCGGTCATCGACAAGATCAATCAGGTCATTCATCGGATTGGCGAGGAGGAGGATTACGATTATATACTTGATACGGTGGCTGGCAACATACTCCACGCCAAGGACAAGTACGATATCACGGAATTGGTTTTGGAGGAACTCCAAAAAGAAACATCTACCAGCACATCCACGCCGAGAAGGGATTAAGCCATGCCTATAAAGTTGTCGGATATTGCCGCCGAGTTTGGGGGAAGGGTGGTGGGAGACGATGGAGTGGAGATCAGTGGTGTGGCCAAGATTGAAGAAGCCCAAGAAGGCGAGATCACGTTTCTAGCCAATCCCAAGTATACCAAATTCTTGAATGAGACCAAGGCCTCGGCCGTGATCGTCCCCCTGGATGTCACAGAAGCCGGAGATACGCCCCTCATCCAGGCGGAGAATCCGTATTTCGCTTTTTTAAAGACCGTGGTCTTGTTCCATCCTCCCCAGCCCCTCATAGCCAAGGGCATTCACCCCACTGCTGTTATCGGGGAAGAAACGGAAATCGGCCAGGATGTATCAGCAGGACCGTATGTGGTCATCGGAAGACGATGCCGGGTGGGCAGCGGAACCGTCTTGATGCCTGGTGTGGTTGTGGGCGATGATGTCCGCATCGGTTCGGATTGTGTACTCCACGCCCGCGTGAGCATACGGGAAAAAGTGATTTTGGGAAACCGGGTGGTGATTCATGATGGCACGGTGGTGGGCAGCGATGGATTTGGCTTTGCCCCGGAGGGCGGAAAATACCACAAGATACCGCAGGTGGGAACCGTGGTCATCGAAGACGATGTGGAGATCGGAGCCAGTACAACCATCGATCGTGCGACGCTGGGTGAAACCAGGATCAAAAGAGGGGCCAAACTGGACAACCTGATACAGGTGGCCCACAACTGCAGCATCGGGGAAGATACCGTCATTGCCGCACAGGCAGGACTTTCGGGCAGCACGCACATCGGCAGCCATGTGAAAATCGGAGGTCAGGTTGGATTTGCCGGCCATCTCAGCGTGGGCGATGGCGCAATGGTTGGAGCGCAGTCGGGAATCCATAAATCCGTCCCCTCCGGCCAGATGGTATTCGGTTATCCGGCCAAGCCCCACTCGGAGGAGTTTCGTATTCAGGCTGCGTTGAGAAGGCTGCCCCAGCTTTTAAAGGAAGTCAAAGACTTAAAGCAGCGGATCCAGGGCATGGAAGAAGCTTTGAGGAAATGATGTTAAAAAACCAAAGAACGATTAAAGAGCCGGTCTCCCTGTCGGGAATAGGTCTGCACACGGGGAATAAGACGACCATTACCTTCAAACCGGCAGAAACGAATACGGGCATCCGGTTCGTCCGCATGGATATCGATGATAGTCCTGTGATTCCGGCGGATATCGAACACGTGGTGGACAACTTCCGGGATACGACATTGGGCATCGGAAACGTGCACATTCGACAGGTGGAACACGTCCTGGCTGCCATTTACGGCTTGGAGATCGACAACATACTCGTCGAAGTCGATTCCAACGAACCGCCCGTAGGAGACGGAAGTGCCCGGCCCTTTGTGGATATTCTCCAGAAGGCGGGATTCGAGGAACAGGATTCACCCAAAGACTACCTGGAGATTGAGGAGACGATTACGTATTCCGATGTCGAAAAAGGCATCGACATGGTCGTTTTCCCTTCGGACGAATTCCGCATCACGTTCATGGTGGATTATCAGAATCCGGCACTGGGCACCCAGTACACGTCGATGTATTCGATGTCCGATGAATTTGTCGATGAATTCTCGTCGGCTCGGACGTTCTGTTTTCTCCACGAAGTGGAAGAGCTACACGATCAGGGCTTGATTCAGGGAGGCAGCCTGGAAAACGGCATCGTCATCGTCGATCGGCAGCTTACCCATGAGGAGCTCAAAAGCCTGGCCGCCCGCTTTAAACTGGACATGAATGAACTGTCGACCGAGGACAGCATCCTGGGTGGGAGGGAATTGCGGTTTCTAAACGAACCCGTACGGCACAAGACCTTGGACCTGATAGGAGATTTGGCCCTTCTGGGATTTCCCCTAAAAGCTCATGTGATGGCGGCGCGCTCGGGTCATGCCGCGCATGTCGCTTTGGTGAAGAAGATTCAGAATGTATACAAGAAAAAACAGCTCACCACCAAGTACCAATCCAGGCCCACGAAAAAGGGTGTTTTTCTGGATATCCAGGCTATCGAGAAAATTCTTCCCCACCGGTTTCCGTTTCTCATGGTGGACAAGATCCTGGACCTGGTTCCCAGGGAACGCGTCATCGGTGTAAAGAATGTGACGATTAACGAGCCGTTTTTCCCGGGGCATTTTCCGGGTCATCCCATCCTGCCCGGCGTGCTGATCGTGGAATCCATGGCCCAGACAGGGGCCATTCTGCTGCTGGATGCCATCGGAAATCCGGAGGAGAAGCTGGCTTACTTCATGGGGATCGACAACGTGAAGTTTCGCAAGCCGGTCTATCCAGGCGATCAGCTCCAGGTTGAGGTGGAACTCCTGAGGTATCGTCCGTCGTCCTGCAAGATGCAGGGAAGAGCATTCGTTGCCGGTGAACTGGTCTGCGAGGCCGAGTTCGTGGCTGCTATCATCGACCGATAGATCGACTATTTCGAAGGAGGCCGTTTGCCCGACATTCATAAAACAGCCATCGTTCATCCCAAGGCCGAACTGGTCGATGACGTGACGGTCGGCCCTTTTTCAATCATCGAGGCCGACGTGAAGATCGATGAGGGGAGCCGGATTCATTCGCACGTGCTCATTGCCGATGGTGCACGCATCGGAAAGAACTGCCAGATTCATCACGGATCAGTTATCTCTACCCTGCCCCAGGACCTGAAATTTTCGGGCGAGAAGACCACACTGGAAATCGGTGATAATACAACGATCCGGGAATTTTGCACGCTGAACAGAGGAACGCGAGATCGGGGTAAAACACGCGTCGGAAAGAATGGATTTTTCATGGCCTATATACACGTGGCCCACGACTGCGATGTCGGGGATCATGTGATTTTAGCCAATGCCGTTCAACTGGGGGGACATGTGACATTGGAGGACTGGGTGATTGTCGGAGGACTGGTGCCCGTTCATCAGTTCACGCGTATCGGACAGCACTCCATCATCGGAGGCGGGTTTAGGACGGTACAGGATGTGCCTCCTTTTATCCTGGCAGCCGGGGAGCCCCTGGCGTATAAAGGATTGAATGCCGTGGGACTGAGGAGACGGGGATTTTCCAAGGAAAGTTTTCGTTTATTAAGAAAATGCTACAGGATACTCTACCGGTCCCGGATGAATAGAAGCCAGGCCGTGGAGACGATCCGAAGGGAAGTCGAGATGATTCCCGAGGTTCAGGCCTTGTTGACGTTTATCGAGAACAGCCATCGAGGCCTCATATAGAGAGATTCCTGTGGAAGGTTGGCGGTGGATCGACAGCAATTGGGGTGATGGAGCAACCCACATGGCCATCGATCAGGCCATGCTGGAGCAGGCAGGGGGAAACCGACCCACGATGCGGGTTTACCGGTGGAGACCGACCTGCATCTCTCTGGGATACCATCAATCGGCCGAATGCATCGATCTGGACAAATGCCATCAAGATCGAATCGATGTGGTGCGGAGACCCACAGGGGGAAGGGCTGTTCTCCATGCGGAGGAAGTCACCTACTCGGTGGTCATTCCCCAGGATGGCGAATTCCTCTCCGGCAACCTTGGTGAAGTGTACAACGCCATCAGCCGGGGACTGGTACGGGGAATACAGAGATTGGGGATCCCCGCAGAACTCCAAAAGCGATCTCTGGACTTGCGCAACCATTACCGTACATCCATCTCGGTGAGCTGTTTTTCAGCCGCAGCCAAGCATGAAGTCGTCCTGAGCGGTAAAAAGCTGGTAGGCAGTGCCCAACGGCGCTTCCCCCACGGAATACTCCAGCATGGATCGATTCTCACGGGCAGTGCCCATGCATCGCTCCCCAAGTACCTGAAAGGAATGGATGAGGAGGAGACGGACAGAATGATAAGCATGGTGGCTGGCAGGACGATGGCCATCGACGCGTATTTGCAGCGAACGGTTGCGTACGACGAGATCGTCGACGCCATCAAAGTGGGAATGGCCGAAGAGCTGTCAATTACGTTCGTAACGGGGGAGTTGACCAAAGAAGAAAGTAAACGGGTGGATGAACTGTACAGGAGTTTTTCGATTTTTTCAGGACGAATGATCCCACTTCCCGATATTCAGTTCGACCATTCTAAGCCATCGTGATTTCTGGAGGGGCTGGCTTCGGATAATGAGGTCGGCTCTTTTCGTGTGTGAGGAGGACAACGATTTTAAAACGGATTTCTATCTGGGGGGCCACGGGTTCCATCGGCACGCAGACGCTGGATGTGCTGGGCTCTGCCGGTGATCGATTTGAGCTCGATACGCTGACAGCCCACAACAATGCAGAACTGGTCTGGAAACAATCGAAAAAGTTCCGTCCGAATCGCGTCGTACTCACGGGCGATGTGGACAGGAAGGTCTGGGGAAAACGGTTTCAGGACATCGGTGTCAAACTTCTCTGGGGTAAAGAAGGATTGCTGGAGACGGCAGCAGGAGGAAATCAGGATCTCGTGGTAAATGCACTGGTCGGAGCGGTGGGACTGGAGGCCACCCTTCGGGCCATGGAGGCGGGGGTTTCCGTGGCTCTGGCAAATAAAGAAGTCCTGGTCATGGCCGGAGACCTGGTAACCCAGGAGGCAAAGAATCGAGGCGTCTCATTGCTTCCCATCGATAGCGAGCACAGCGCTGTCTTTCAATGCCTTCAGGGCGAAATGCCTGATACCATAAAAAATATACTACTAACAGCGTCAGGAGGTCCGTTTTTCCGGCGGGACGCTACGGAGTTGGATCGGGTGACGGTAGAAGATGCGCTGGCTCATCCCAACTGGTCCATGGGGAGGAAGGTGACCATCGATTCGGCCACGTTGATGAACAAAGCCCTGGAAGTGATCGAAGCGCGATGGCTTTTCGGTATCGAGCCCAACCGCATCCAAGTTGTCATCCATCCACAATCGATCATTCATTCCATGGTGGAGTTCATCGACGGCTCGATCAAGGCACAACTGGGCGTGCCCGATATGCGCATTCCCATCTCGTATGCCTTGAATTATCCTCAGAGATGGACTGGAAACTGTAATACGATGGATTTTTCCCAATCGTGGGAACTTTCGTTTCTTCCTCCGGATACGGAGAAGTTCCCTGCACTGCGCCTGGCCTATGAAGTGTTGAACATGGGAGGTACGGCCCCGGCCGTACTCAACGCCGCCGACGAAGTGGCTGTGGGCCTTTTTCTGTCGGAGCGCATCGGGTTTCCACAGATTTCAAAGATCGTAGAAGAGATTATTCGACGTCACGATGTCACTTCCAGCCCCGACCTCGAAGACATCTTAACAGCCGACCGATGGGCCAGAGAGGTGATTGACAAGGACATTTTATCAAAAAGTAGGATATAGAGTATGATTACTGTGCTGGCTGCAATCTTCGTGTTGGGAGTCTTGGTTTTTATCCATGAGTTGGGTCATTTTATGTCCGCCAAGCTTTTTCGAATCCGAGTGGATCGTTTTTCCCTCGGATATCCGCCTAGGTTGGTGGGGAAAAAGGTCGGAGATACGGATTACTGTATTTCTGCGATTCCTTTCGGTGGGTACGTGAAAATCGCAGGCATGGTAGACGAGAGCATGGACAAGAAAGCGCTCGCCGAGGAGCCCAAGCCCTGGGAATTTCGTTCCAAACCGTGGATACAGAAGGCCGTCGTCATCATGGCGGGCTCCCTGATGAATATTTTCTTTGCCTTCGTCGTTTTTGTGGGCGCGGCCCTCGTCTATGGCGTGGGCGAACAAGTGCCCGGAACCACCGTGGGAGATATTGTGGAGGGGAGGCCGGCCCAGCAGGCCGGCATGCTCCCGGGTGACCGAATCGTATCCATCGACGGAACGGATGTTCACGAATGGGAGGATTTGACCCGGATCGTTCATAATTCACCCGGCCGGGCGCTGCGAGTGACGTGGGCCCGGGGCGATTCCATCTTTTCAGCCGATATCACGCCGGAACTGGAGAAAGTACCCGATGGCAATCGTATTCGCGAAGTCGGCCTTATCGGGGTCTTTCCTCAATTTGAAGCAAGGCCGGTGGGATTCGGGCGTGCCCTGATCACGGGCTTTGGCACGTTGTACGGATACACGGGATTGGTCGTTTCGTCCATTGTTCGCCTCATCAAGGGAGAGGAGACCATCCGATCCCTGGCTGGCCCCCTCACGATATCCAGGATGGCCGGAGAGAGTGCCCGTTCGGGATGGGGGACGCTCATCGGCTTCATGGCCATCCTCAGTCTGAACTTGGGAATTCTGAACCTTCTGCCGATTCCCGTCCTGGACGGTGGGCATTTGGTGTTCTTGAGCATCGAAGGGATTATTCGCAGGCCGATTCCCGTCAAGATGAAGATGATTGTTCAACAAGTCGGGATGATTCTGATTTTCGGTCTCATGATTTTTGTAATCTACAACGACGTCGTTCGGGCGATCCAATGATGATATAGAACCTGAAATACAGGTTGACAAAAAACATATTTTTCGATAAATTATTTTACTTTATCCATCCGGTTCATACTATTGATTAAGAGGTGATCGTGGAAGCTAAAAGAACGCCGCTCGTCGAAGAGCACGTGAGATTAGGGGGTAAGATGGCGGATTTCGCCGGCTGGTATATGCCACTCTGGTATCCGCCGGGACAATCCGAGGAGCATCATGCCACACGAAAGGCCTGTGGAATCTTTGATATTTGTCACATGGGAGAATTTCAAATCGAGGGATCCGGATCGTTTGCCTTTCTTCAGGGTCTGCTGACCAACGATTTGGAGAGAATCGTTGACGGACAGGCGATGTACAACTTTATGCTGAACGAAGAGGGCGGGGTGGTGGATGATTGTATCGTTTATCGTTTTGATGCCGATCACTGGATGCTGGTGGTGAATGCCGGAGATATCGAAGGCGATTTCCAATGGCTGAAACGGAACGCATCTTCCGATGTACGATTAAAGAACATCAGTGATGAAACCGTGAAGATCGATTTGCAAGGTCCCAACGCACCCAAGTTGATGGCACGATGGGTGGAAAAAGAGCTTTTGGCCCAGCTTAAGTTTTTTCGATTTCTTCCAGAGGTTCAGGTCGAGGGCATGGAAGTTCTTCTTTCCCGGACAGGCTATACCGGTGAGATCGGGTTTGAAATATACACCGATTTGAAGAACGGCATCACGTTGTGGCAGCTGCTTCTATCCGAGGGCAAGCCTTTCGGTATCCTCCCCTGCGGGCTGGGCGCCAGGGATACGCTACGGACAGAAGCGGGGCTTCCCCTTCACGGTCACGAGCTCCGTCCCGACCGGGTTGCTCTCGGACACCCCTGGGAATTCGCCATCTCCTGGGATAAGGACTTTATCGGTAAAGACCGTCTTCTGCGAGAGAAGGAAAAGGGCATTTCATATTTCGTGTTGCCTTTTATGATGGAAGGACGACGCAAAGCCATGCACGGCTGGGATGTGATGCTGAACGGTGATGTCATAGGTACGGTTCTAAGCGGAGTTATTTCACCCACATTGGAGAATAAACCCATCGGATTCGTCGGTATCGGCCGTGCACTGGAAGCCGATACCAGGGTTGAGTTCAGGCAGAAGGGGCGCGATAGCGGTCTGGAGGGAAGTATCGTGAATACACCTTTTATCCCGTTGACATCACGGAAGAAAATGGCGAACTTTCTTTAAATAGCGGCCTGGTGATGAGAATCGATGTCGCTTTTACAGGGAGGGATTTTAATTCCCAAGACAGCACGGGGAAGCGGATCGTTGTGGTCGACGTACTCAGAGCTTCTACGAGTATCGTAACCGCTCTGGCTCATGGTGCTCGGAAGGTCATTCCGGTGGAAACTCCGGAGAAAGCAAAAGAAACGGCTAAGGCCATGCCGAAAAATACCGCTCTCCTTTGTGGCGAAAGAGAGAGTGTACGCCTTCCCGGATTCGACCTGGGGAATTCACCCGAGGAATACAAGGAAGACATCGTACGTGATAAGGTACTTATATTCACGAGCACCAACGGATCGCGAACGTTGTTAAAGGCACAAGCAGCTGATGAAGTCTTCATGGGCGGGTTCGTCAATATGAGCGCCCTGATCAGACGGCTCATTGCGGACGATAAAGACAGCTTGATTGCCTGTTCAGGCCATAATGGAGGATTTTGCCTGGAAGACGGAGTTTGTGCCGGCATGATCGTGGATCGTCTGAAAAAAGAAATGCCACAGGATGCCATCGACATGGGAGATGAGGGCTTGGCCGGCTATGTTTTATATCAGTATTATGACAATAAATTACACAAGATGATGGAAGAATCCTTCTGGGGAAAACAATTGATCGATAATGGCATGGGTGACGATCTGCCGATCTGCGTTTCCATTGATTTGTACGATGTGGTTCCTGTCCTTCGTGGAGGGGCGTTGGTACATGATAAAAATTGGTAGGGCATGATGGCAGCACGGCGAAAAAACAAGCGTGACGAACGCCGGCGGGAGGTGCTGGGCATCCTCATCATGGCCCTTGCCCTGCTGATTGCTCTGGGGCTTGTCTCGTACCATCCCACAGATTTTCCCAACAGCGGGTCTTCCCAGGAGGTTCAAAACTGGCTGGGCTTGGCTGGCGCCTGGATCAGCTATTATCTTTACGTATTCACCATCGGATATTCCTGCGTCATCGTTCCCTTTATCCTCTTTTTGCTGGGATGGAATATCTTTTTTCAAAAACCATTCAAGCCCTTCCTGCGCGTCAGCTTGTATGTGCTGGCCCTGGGTCTTTTTTTATCCACGGCGCTCGCTTTGCCCGAGGCCGTTTCTGAGGAGGGGAGCAAGTATGGGTTCCGACTCAGCGGCCTGCTGGGGGGATTCTTCGCAGAACAGATGGGACACTATCTGGGCTCTGTGGGCAGCATCGTCGTCCTTTTAACGTTCCTGCTTCTGTTCCTCATCACGGCGACGAGTTGGAGTATGCGTCAGGCCGTACTGGGATTCAAGGAAGAGATCGATGTTTTTTTTCAGGGATGGAAAAGGAGGCGGATACGGTTATCGGATGAGCGATCGGAGAAAGTCCAGGAAGACATGGGGCCAATTCCGATACGGCAGCGCACGGAAGAGAGGATTGCATCCAAATCTCCGGAAACCGAATTGGCTCCCGGACCCATACCCAAATCCAGGCCAGAAGCCGTTGAAAGAAAACCAGAACGCCAAGAGTCCTCGCACGACACGCCTCCGCCAAAACCCGGGCATTATGAATTCCCTCCCCTGGGACTCCTCTCGCCATCTGTCGGTGGAGAACGGCGTCTGGACCGGAGTACGTTAGAGAAGAAAGCTCATTTCTTGGAAGAGAAGCTGCGGGAATTTGATGTTCAGGGTCAAGTGGTGGGCATTCAGCCCGGTCCGGTGATCACGCGGTTTGAAGTGAGACCGGCGCCAGGGGTTAAGATAAGTCGTTTTGTGAGTTGTCAGGACGATTTAGCCCTGGCTATGCACGGACAGAGGGTGCGGGTCGTTGCACCCATTCCAGGAAAAGCCGCCGTGGGCATCGAAATTCCCAACGAAGAACCGGAACTGGTGGCACTTCAAGGCATACTCGCGTCCAAAGCCTTTCAGGAATCCTCCTCGAAGCTCACCCTCGCCCTGGGGCAGACTATCGATGGGAAGCCCTACATAACGGACTTGGCACAAATGCCGCACTTGCTGGTGGCTGGAGCCACGGGGTCGGGAAAGTCGGTTTGCTTGAATACCATTATCGTCAGCATGCTTTACCGTGCTAGGCCGTCGGAAGTGAAGCTGGTGCTAATCGATCCAAAGAAGCTGGAATTAACCTTGTATCAAAAGTTACGCCGCCATCACCTGACCACACGAGCAGAATTGAACGAAGATGTCATCACCACGGTCAGCAATGCCGTGTCCGTACTCCGAAGCCTGGAAATGGAGATGGAAAGACGCTACAGGGTATTGGCCAAGGCGGGTGTTCGGAATATAGAGGATTACAATAAAGCGGTTCGTGGAGGCAGAATACCCAAGAGCGAGGAGGGTCAGGCACCCCATCAACTGCCGTATGTGGTTTTGGTCGTCGACGAGTTGGCAGACCTGATGGTCACAGGAGCCAGGGAAGTGGAGGAGCCCATAGCCCGTCTGGCTCAGATGTCGCGTGCCGTGGGAATTCACCTTATTCTGGCCACACAGCGGCCCTCCGTGGATGTGATTACTGGTGTGATCAAGGCAAACTTCCCTTCACGGATCGCTTTTCAAACAGCGGTAAGGACCGATTCGCGTACGATTCTGGATCGGAACGGTGCCGAAAAACTTCTGGGACGAGGTGACATGCTTTTTTTAAACCCTCGGGAGCCCGAACCCATACGAATCCACGGTGCCTACGTGTCCACAGAGGAGGTTAAACGCGTCGTCGATCATATCAAAAGGCAGCCCGCAGAAACCGAGTGGCGCTTGCCAAGCTTCGGAAGCCGGGAAGCTTCGGCCGTGCCGGGAAGAGGGGGAGAAAGAGACGAATTGTTCCGAGAGGCGGCCAAACTGGTTATCCGTCATCAGCAAGGATCGGCTTCTCTGCTGCAGCGGCGCCTGCGTATCGGGTATGCTAGGGCCGGTCGGTTGATCGATGAGCTGGAGGAGGCCGGCATCATCGGGCCGTTCGACGGCAGCAAGGCCAGGGAGGTGTTGGTGGATGAGAGCGCAATAGACCGGCTAGACGATGTTATCTCTGCCGGTGGCGGTATTTCAGACGAGGAGGAACGGTGATGCATGGGGCATGGACGATAGGATTGGGGATTTGGCTGGTCACCATGGGATGGGGCAAGGACATTTCTCCGGACAAGGTGATTCAGAACGTGGAAAAGACGCTGACCGATGCAAAAACAGTCCGGATCGTTTTCGAGCAGACGTATCATTGGAGTTTAACCGGAGAACAGAATACCCTGAAGGGCGAGCTCTTGCTCGAGGGCGAGGATCGATTCCGCGTCACGACGGAGGATCAAGTCATCGTCTCCGACGGCGAGACGTTGTGGACCTACAGCAAGACATCGGAACGTGTGATTATCGATCGTCTGGACAATTCAGACAACACCCTTCTTCCCAGACAGATCCTATTCCAGTACCGCCGGGATTATCGATCTCGAATAGAGGGGGAAGAGAGTGTTCTGGATAGGCCGTGTTATAGGCTGGTTTTTACGTCCGAGACGGGCGATGTTTTTTTTACTCGAATAACAGCGTGGGTCGACAAAGGCGAATGGATACCCCGACAGATCGAGCAGATCGACTTGAACGAGAACCGTACGGTTTATCTTCTCCGCGAGATTCAGATCGGCATGCCCATGGAGGAAGAAACCTTTCGATTTACGATTCCTGACGGTGTGGAAGTGATTCGTATGGAATGAGGGGCACAGGGGCGGCTGTCGTTTTTATGTGGGCGGATTGTTGATACAATGGACAGATTTAGGCCAGCTAGTCGGAGCATTTATTTTGATCAAAATGGATTAAGTCTTTGATTTAATAAGAATTAAAACGATTCTGATTTGTTCTGAACGGCTGGTATGTTTTTTGCGAGATTTATACGTCTACCCGTTGTACCCAAACCGCATGATATAATGGAGATAGGGACGTGGAAGAAGAGATGATGGAACAACAGGTTACCCTGAACGATTATCTGAGGGTTTTATACAGAGGAAGGTGGATCATACTGATTTCTTTCCTCGTTGTTGTGGCCTCAACGGTGTACTTCACGTTTACGGCACAGCCCGTTTACGAGGCATCGGCTTTGGTGATGCTCAAGGAGGAGGGGACGGTTCGACGGCAGATTTTTGAAGTCTCGAGTTACATGAAGCGGGAGACGATGATCAACAACCAAGTCGAGGTCCTGAAGAGCAGAACCCTGGGCATGGAGGTCATCCGACGTCTCCAGGAATCTCCACATGCAGATTCATTGTCCATTCTGGGCAATCCGTTGAAGAATCAGAAATTCTCCTTAACAAAATGGGTCTCTTCCCTCTTTCGAGGCGAGGACAGAAACGTTCAACAGCCCAGCTTTGACGATCTTGTCGATCGGTTCCGTGCGGGAATGGTCACCGTGGCGCCAAAACGAGACACGGATATGATCGAGCTGAAAGCCCAGGCGTACAGTCCGTTCGAGGCCAGCTTTGTGGCCAACACCTGGATGGAAGCCTACCGCGATTTGAACATCAGTGAGAGCCGCGAAGAGGTGAGCGAAGTCCGGGAGTTCTTGGAAGAAAAGCTGAAGGACGTTCAAGATGCCATGTCTGCCTCAGAGGAAGCGCTCAAAGATTACAAAGAAACGCAGAAGGTGGCCGAGCTGACGACAGAAACAGAGCAGCTCATCAAACAGCTTGCAGACTTTGAGACGACCTACCAGGAGGCGAAAACGGATTTGGAGGCCAACGAGAAGCGGCTTGCCCATCTCAAGGATCAGTTGAGCGAGAGCCAGAAGGCGCTGGTCGAGGAGGCAACCAGCCTTTCCAGTCCGGTCATAAAAGAGCTCGAAAGACAGTTGGCCACGATGATCGTCAGGAAGGCGGCCCTGGATCAGCAGGTAAAAGGAGCGGGACTCTCCTCGGAATTTGGAAACGTGAATGAACTTGACCAGAGGATTCTGGGGATACAAGAGAAAATCATCGAAGAGACGAGAAAGATGGTGGCAAGCGGCGGTGCGGCCATCAATCCGCTGGGATTTTCCGAGACGATTTTCAACAACATTCTTCAGATAGAAACCGAGAACAAATCCCTCAAGGCCAAGACAGAGGCACTGGGCAAGATTGTTGCTCAATACAATAGGGAACTGAATTCATTGCCCGAGAAAAGCCTCAGGTTGGTCCGGCTTCGGCGTGAGACGGCGGTGAACAACAATATCTACATGATGCTGCGGGAGAAGTACGAGGAGAACCGAATCTCAGAGGCAGGACAGATCGGGTCTGTCAGAGTCGTGGATCGAGCCAAGCCACCGAAAAATCCCATCAAGCCCAAGAAAAAGATGAATTTGATCCTGGGAATCATGGTGGGATTGGGCCTGGGAGTCGGGCTGACGTTCCTGCGGGAGTACTTGGACACCTCCCTGAAGTCAATGGAAGATGTGGAACGGCTGGGATATCCTGTCCTGGGATCGATTCCCTATATTTCCGTACAACGGATCGCAAAACAAGCCCGAGGCCAGAACGGAGATATCAAACGCATCGAATCACGGCTCATCACCCATTTTGCCCCCAAATCGCCAATTTCAGAAGCCTACCGGACCCTTCGTACGAACATTCAATTTACTCACATCGATCGGCCGATTAAGACCGTCCTGGTTACAAGCTCCGGGCCGGGGGAAGGAAAGTCGACGTCCGTGGCGAATCTGGCCATTGCGTTCGCCCAGATGGGAACAAAAGCGCTTCTGGTGGATACAGACCTTCGGCGTCCCGTACTCCATGCCATATTCGATCAACCCCGCGATGTGGGATTGACCAATGTACTCGTCGGCAAGGTACCGTTCGAGGAAGCCGTTCGGCCGACGAAAATCGACAACCTCCATCTCCTTACATCGGGAACCCTGCCCCCCAACCCTTCGGAGCTTTTAGGATCGGACGCCATGATGGCCTTTTTAAGGGATGCCAAAGAGAAATACGATATCGTCCTCTTCGATAGTCCCCCTGTCATCGCCGTCACCGATGCCGCTATCCTGGGCACACGCCTGGACGGAATCGTTCTGGTGGCCAAGTCCGGCTCCACGGGAAAGGATGCCATTGTCAGGAGCCGCATTCTGTTGGAGAACGTCAACGCCCATATATTCGGCATTCTGGTGAATGGTGTGAATATCGAGCACATGTACGGATCGTATTACTACTACTATATCCATTATTATTACGGTGACGGGAAACACAAGAAAAAGTTGAAAGCACCAAAGACAATCGTTTGATAACGATCTGGTATTGGGTTTGTTCAACGCAGAACGGAAGGGATAACCCGGGTGCATTAAACAGAACGTAGCGTTGTATTCACATCGCGTATGATTATGGAGTTGTTAGATTCGAAGATGTTCATTATATTCCATCGATTTTATGGGTGAGGTTATTGAGAAGAACTGTATTCATATGATCGCTCCAATTCTTGAATCTCTGAGACCAAAGCAATGGACAAAAAATCTGCTGCTTTTTGCCGGATTGCTGTTTTCAAAAAAACTATTTCAGACGCCCCTGTTGCTGAAGGCACTGGCGGGCTTCGTTGTTTTTTGTTTTCTGAGCGGAACCGAATATCTGATAAACGACCTGCTGGATTTAGATCAGGACAGACAACATCCTCTTAAATCGAAACGTCCTCTCGCCTCGGGAAGGCTTCCTGTTCCGTGGGCCATCGGTACGGCCATCCTGCTGACGGTCGTCGGATTATCATCGGCATTTCTTCTGGACATCACATTCGGCTGGATCGCGGCGGCGTATTTCCTGCTGATGCTGGGCTATACGCTGGCATTCAAGCACATCGTTATTCTGGATGTCATCGTGATTGCATTGGGATTCGTGCTGAGGGCGGTGGCGGGTGCCGCTGTCATCCATGTCACCATTTCCTCCTGGCTTTTGGTGTGCACAACCTTTTTAGCTCTTTTTCTGGGATTAAGCAAACGGCGGCACGAGATGGTTCTGCTCGGAGATAACGCCAAGGATCATCGTAAGATTCTTGGAGAATACAGCCCTTACCTCCTGGATCAGATGGTCGCCGTCGTCACAGCATCCACGGTCATGGCCTACGCACTCTATACCACAGCGGCCGATACTGTAGAAAAATTTGGAACCCGGAATCTCATCTTCACGCTGCCCTTTGTGCTCTACGGCATTTTCAGGTACTTGTATTTGGTGCATCAGAAAAATATGGGTGGGAGCCCGGAACAGATCCTCATCAAAGATCGTGCGATGATCCTGAATATTTTCCTCTATCTGATGACAGCAGGATTCATCCTTTATTGGAGGAGATGACCGGCAAGAATATAGAAGGTATCGATTAAGTAACAAGATGGATATTATTTTGAATTAATAGAGAGGAAGGGAAAGGTCACCCGCAAACGTTCATGGAAGCTTATACCCGAACAGACATTCGTTGGTATGCCCTGTATACTCGGTCGCGACACGAGAAAAAAGTGGAAAGCCAGCTGCAGGACAAACGAATCGAATCCTATCTGCCCTTGAGTCGTGTCATGCGCCAATGGAGCGACAGGAAGAAATGGGTTGAAGAACCTCTGTTTCGGTGTTATGTTTTTATTCATGTGGATGAGAAAGATCGGCTTCGGGCTTTGCAGACGTATGGGTCTGTTCGGGTTGTATCGTTTAACGGCAAGCCCGCCGTTGTGCAGGATAGGGAGATCGAGACCATACGGCGAATACTTCGGGAAATTCACAATGTCGAGGCCTGTGTGGATGTGAGGGAAGGGGACATTGTTGAGATCGTGCAAGGCCCTCTTTGTGGTCTTATGGGAAGATTGGTACAGGTGCGTAACGAAGATCGACTCTTGGTTTCCATCGATTCCATCCATCAGGCATTGAGGTTCAACGTAGACAGGACGGATGTAAAGGTGGTACGTCGATTTTCGGACGTGGTGAGCGAATAGATTCGATCTACAATGAAGCGACATATTATTTCGGTCGCCGTTTTTGGGACTGAAAGTGCGGAGCTGTAAGTAAAATCGAATTTAAGGAGTTTTTCTTTTGAACATACTCGGAATATCCGCTTTTTATCATGACAGTGCTGCCTGTCTCGTCCAGGACGGAGAAATCATGGCAGCGGCCCAGGAGGAACGTTTCACACGTAAGAAGCACGATTTCTCTTTTCCGAAAAATGCCATCGATTATTGCTTGCGGGAAGGCAAGCTGAGTGTTCAGGATTTGGATGTGGTTGCTTTTTACGAGAAGCCATTCATCAAGTTTGAGCGCATACTCAACACCTATCTGGCCTTTGCGCCCGTGGGTATCAAATCGTTCATCAAGGCGATGCCTCTGTGGATCAAGCAGAAAATGTGGATGAAGGATTATCTTGTGAAGGAGCTGGATTTTCATGGTAAAATCCTGTTCCCAGAGCATCATGAATCGCATGCGGCCGCCGCCTTCTTCCCCTCGCAATTCCAGGAAGCGGCCTTCATTACTATGGATGGTGTGGGTGAATGGGCCACGGCGAGTTTTGGTGTGGGCAAGGACAACAACGTACAACTCTTGGCCGAGCTCCATTTCCCCCACTCTCTGGGTCTTCTCTACTCTGCGTTTACGTATTACACCGGGTTTAAAGTCAATTCCGGTGAATACAAGGTCATGGGTTTGGCGCCCTACGGTCGGCCGACGTACAAGGATGTGATTCTCTCCGAGCTGATGGACTTGAAAGAGGACGGCTCGTTTAAGCTCAACATGAAGTATTTTAATTATTGTGCCGGCTTGACGATGACGAACCGACGTTTCAATAAGCTCTTCGGAGGGCCGCCGCGAAAGCCCGAATCCCATTTAACCCAGCGGGATATGGACTTAGCCCGATCGGTTCAGGAAGTCACAGAGGAAGTGATGCTCCGTATGGCCCGTCATGTTCATCGTGAGACGGGGCAAAAATATCTCTGCCTCGCGGGGGGCGTCGCCCTGAACTGTGTTGGAAACGGGCGCATATTAAGAGAAGGCCCCTTCCAGGATATCTGGATACAACCTGCTGCTGGAGATGCGGGCGGTGCTTTGGGAGCGGCCATGTTCGTCTGGCACCAGTACGAAGGCCATGAGAGAGTTGCCGACAATAAACATGATTTTCAGCGGGGCTCCACACTGGGACCGCATTTTGACAATGGTTATATCAAGGATTACTTGGAGGAGAATCAGATCCATTACACAGAACTGAGTGAGGATGAGATTCCAGATAAGATTGCCGATCTGATTGCCGACGAAAAGGTCATCGGATGGTTTCATGGCCGGATGGAATTCGGGCCGAGGGCACTGGGCAACCGGTCGATCATCGGAGATGCTCGTTCTCCCAAAATGCAGGAAACGATGAATTTAAAAATCAAGTTTCGGGAGAGTTTCCGTCCGTTCGCTCCGACGGTGATCCAGGAGAAGGTATCCGATTACTTCGAGATCGACAGGGAAAGCCCGTATATGCTCCTGGTGGCGCCTGTCAAGAAAGAGATCCGAAAAAAGGTATCTCAGGAACAGGAAAATTTATTCGGTCTCGAAAAGCTACACATCATACGGTCTTCCATCCCAGCAGTGACCCATGTGGATTACTCGGCCCGGCTTCAGACAGTGAACCGGAAGGACAATGCTTGGTATCATCGCATGATTTCGAAATTCGACGAAAAATACGGATGCCCCGTCATCATCAATACCTCCTTTAACGTTCGGGGCGAGCCCATCGTGTGTACGCCGGAGGATGCCTATTTATGTTTCATGCGCACCAACATGGATTATCTCCTCCTGGAAAATTTTCTCGTGGAGAAGACGGAACAGAAACCCCTGGAAAAGGACATCGATTGGCTGAAGGAGTTTGAGTTGGACTGAGAGGAACGCATGATTGATGAGATAAGGAATATTAAGAGTAGTAAACAAGACCTGAGGAAATTTGGCTTCACGGTGGGCACCGTTCTGGTAGTTTTGGGTGGTCTGTTGTGGTGGCGGGAGAGGGAATTTTATGTATATATTCTGGCGGCTGGAGGCCTGTTGTTGTTCTTTGGATGGGCTTGGCCCGTGGTGTTGAAACCCATTCAGAAAGTGTGGATGACTCTGGCCGTTGTTCTCGGGTGGTTCATGACGCGGGTTATTCTAAGTGTATTGTTCTACCTCGTGTTTGTCCCCATGGGAAATATTGCGAGGCTGTTCGGTAAAGACTTTTTAGACCTGAAGTTGAATTCATCGGCACCGAGCTATTGGATCGTGAAGGATACGCAGCAAGAGAAGTCGAAAGAGGCATACGAAAAACAATTCTAAGGAGAATGTATGGCGAAACTGGCAATCATGAAAGAATTCTGGGACTTCATGAAAGTCCGGAAGAAATGGTGGCTGCTGCCCATTATCGTCCTGATGGTTCTGTTCGGGGCGCTCATCGTGTTCACCGAGGGATCGGCCATAGCTCCATTCATCTATGCATTGTTCTAATCAGATTTGGAAAATATATGTATGGTCGTTATCGTTCTATTCGATAGACGGAGGTTGATAGAGATGTGGATGGAGAAATTGAAGGACGTGAATGCCTGATTCGAATACATCGGATCCGAGTATGATCGGGTTTGTTCATCCAGGCATCCTATAATACTTATCATGAAAATCGATATAGTAACATTGGTTGAGATCGCGGTTAAAGCCGGTGAAAAGGTCATGGAGATCTACGAGGGAGGGACGTTTTCGGTTGCGAGCAAATCGGATGGCTCACCCCTCACTGTGGCCGACAGGGCATCCCACGAAACCATCCAGGAAGAATTAAAACAGGCGTACCCCGATATCCCCCTCCTGTCTGAAGAAGGAGAAGGCGTGGATTATGATGAAAGAAAGAAATGGGAATGTTTCTGGCTCGTCGATCCCCTCGACGGAACGAAAGAGTTCATCCGGCGCAACGGCGAGTTTACGGTCAACATCGCTTTCATCGAGAAAAACCGACCTGTGGCAGGGGTAATTTGCGCACCCGCCTTAAACCTGTTGTATTACGGAATGGAGCACGTGGGTGCATTCAAAAAGCTGGGGAATGCATCCCCTGAATCGATACACGTATGCAGGAATGGCACCCACAGTCCTACCGCTGTGAGAAGCCGCTCCCATGCCTCCGAAGCGGAGAACGCATTTTTCAGCCGATACAACGTGTCTCATTCCATACCCATGGGGAGCTCTCTGAAGTTTTGCACCGTTGCCGAGGGGAAAGCGCATGTTTACTTTCGCCATGGACCGACCATGGAGTGGGATACAGCTGCAGGCCATGCCATTGCCGAATCGGCAGGAGCCGTTGTGTCGAATCTACGTTACAATAAAAAGACATTGAAGAACGGCTCCTTCCTGGTGTCTGCACTGGAAGAAATCGCTTTGTTTGACAATGATTGACTTCCCCTTTGTATATACTTCGATTCTACTCGTACTGATGAGCGTCGCGCTTTACAAAGAATTGTTTGATGCTGAGATTGTCGTTTTCTCAACACTCCTGTTGCTGGTATTGGGAAACGTTGTGACCCTGCAAGAAGCCTTTGCCGGTTTCTCCAACCATGGAATGCTGACCATCGCTTTTTTGTTCATCGTGGCCGCCGGACTCCAAAAAACCGGAGTGCTCGACCGGCTGGGAAAGGTTTTTTTGGGTGTCAAGGGGCCGATTTCCCGTAAGCTCCTTCGCATGCTCTTTCCCGTGTCTACCGTATCCGCGTTCTTGAACAACACACCGGTTGTGGCTATGATGATTCCAGCGGTTCGTTCCTGGGCCAGAAAAAACGACTATTCGGTCTCGAAATTCCTCATTCCAATGTCGTACGCAGCCATTCTAGGCGGGATCTGTACATTGATCGGCACCAGCACAAACTTGGTCGTGCATGGGTTGATGCTGGAGAGCGGCCTGAGGGGCATGACTTTTTTTGAAATTTCCAAGGTCGGGGTGCCCGTGGCAGTGATCGGGCTTATTACGATCGTCCTGTTGGGACACCGGTTGCTTCCCGAGCGCAAAGAGCCCATGCTACAGCTTGGGGAACAGACGCGGGAATTTGTCGTGGCCATGAAAGTGAATGGGGCGTTTCAACATATCGCAAGGACCATCGAGGAAGCGGGGCTGAGGCATTTAAAGGGCCTTTTTCTATTTCAGATCGAACGGAAGGGCGAAATCAAAACCCCCGTTGGACACGATGAACGGATCGCCGTGAATGACAGGCTCTTCTTCACCGGATTGCCCGAGACCATCATCGAGCTGCAGAAGATACCGGGATTGTCGCTACTCAGGGACGCAACCATCAACTTGAAGAATTACGATTCCGATGCCTTGGGTAGCTTCGAGGTCGTTGTATCTCCCAATTCGCCTTTGATCGGGAAGAACGTGCGGGAGAGCAATTTTCGTAACCGGTACGATGCGGTTATTCTGGCCATTCACCGGAGCGGCGAACGTATCCGAAAAAAAATCGGTGATGTCGTGTTGCGATCCGGTGATACACTGCTGATTCTATCCAGCCATGATTTCCTTACCCGGTGGTACCATTCCAGGGATTTTTATCTGGTGTCCCGCTCTGCTGAAATTCCGTCCAAACCGAAATGGTATTCAATTTTTTCTGTATGTGTTCTTGCAGCCATGATTCTGTGCATGGCCTTGAACATTCTGCCCATTCTCGTCGTGGTCAGTGTGGCCGCTGTTCTTCTCATTCTATCCAGATGCATCTCCCCCCAGGATGCTGCCAGCAGCGTGGATTGGAAGGTACTTCTGGTCATCGCTTCGGCATTCGGCATAGCCAAAGGGATCACGAATGCCGGTGTGGCGAGTTTCCTGGCACACCGATTGGTCCTCTTTGTAGGATCGGCCGGAGTCCTGGGATTGCTGGCCGTCGTATACTTTTTAACGAGTTTTTATACAGAAATCATCACCAACAATGCCGCGGCTGCCCTGTTGTTTCCCATCGCGTTTTTCACAGCCCAGCAGGCGAGTCTGAACCCAAGGCCTTTTCTGATCGCCGTGGCCATCGCGGCGTCGGCCAGCTTTGCCACACCCATCGGGTATCAGACGAACTTGATGGTGTACGGGCCCGGCGGCTACAGGTTCCGAGATTTTCTGAAGATCGGCGTTCCGATGAATATGTTCATCGGTCTGGTTGCGATTACAGTCATTTACCTGGTTTATTTTACGTAGGAGAAAGGATGTCATTTATTCCCCACGGTGGATGCGGTTTGATTGATCGAACGCTCCCGGAAATGGAAAAAGAGCGTATGCTCTCAGAGACGAACAATCATAAGATTTATCACATCAGCGATGCAGATTTATCGATATTTTACAGAATGGCCGACGGTGCTCTGTCGCCTTTAGAGGGACCGATGAGCTCGGAGGAATTTCACGAAGTTTTGGATAACGAAGTCATCCAACGGAACGGACAGAAATATGCTTGGACGATTCCGATAGCCTTTCCTGTATCCAAGAAAGATGCAGACTCGTTCGAGTCGGGTGAAACCGTGTTGGTGAAAAACGAGAGTGGAGAGGGTATCGGCACTCTGGAGATAACCGATATTTATGCCTTTGACAAGGACAAGTACAATCGATCCGTATACGGCACGGAGAGAACGGATCATCCCGGAGCCCGAATTTTCAACGACGATCCCAGGGAGTATCTTCTGGGCGGCAGGATATGGGCATTTCCCCAGCAGAGAGATCCCCGTTTTGGAAAGTACATGCTGTCTCCACGAGAAACACGAGTCCTTTTCAAGAAGAAGGGATGGGAGAGGATCGTGGCCTTCCAGACACGGAATGCCTTGCATCGGGCCCATGAATACGCACTTTTATATGCAGCCGAGACGTTGACGCGGGAGGGCCACTTCACGGGCGCTGTGCTCAATCCCCTGGTGGGCGCAACCAAATCGGACGACGTACCCGCCGATGTACGGATGCGAACGTACGAGGCGCTGCTGGAATCACGCATGTTCGGTATCGGGGACGAAGACCGCGAATTGTGGCGCTCCAAGGGATACGATTTTGAAGATCACCTCTTACTCGTCGGCCTCGACATGAAGATGTTCTATGCCGGTCCCAAGGAAGCCATCATGCATTCGATATACAGGCAGAATTATGGATTCACCAACATCGTTATCGGTAGAAAGCATGCAGACGCGCCCTTTGATGACGGTAAACCCATCTGGGGAGACTTCGATGCGCACCATAAGTTCGACGCCCTGGACGGGGAACTCTTGATACAACCGGCGAAAGTTGGTTTTGCCGCCTATTTTGAGGAGATACAGAAAGTCGGACTCATCGAAGAATACGAGCCCAAGGGGTACCATGCCGTATTCATCTCAGGGAAGGAAGTCCGCCAGAAATTGCAAAAAGGAGAGCCTGTCGACGATCGCATCATGCGCAAGCCCGTGGCCGACATTTTAACGCAATTCTATGCGGGTCACAAATCCGATAACCAGGATAAACAAAAAAGCTCCAACGTCACGTGGCACGACACGGGAATTACCAAAAAAGACAGGGAGCGAAGCAACAGGCACAAGGGTGTTGTTTTGTGGCTTACAGGACTTCCGTCGTGCGGCAAATCCACCATCGCCACGCAGGTACAGAGAAAACTGTTCGAAAGAGGATTTCAAATCTATATTCTTGACGGCGATAACATTCGCCATGGCTTGAACGGCGATCTCGGGTTCTCGCCAGAGGATCGGGAGGAAAATATCCGAAGAATCGGCGAGGTGGCCCACTTGTTTGCCTACGCCGGCATGATTGCCATCACCTCGTTCATCTCCCCCTATCGAAAAGATCGGAACCGGGCGAGAAAGTTGATGGGGGAGGGCGAATTTATCGAGGTATACGTGAAAACACCTCTCTCGGTGTGTGAAGAGAGAGACCCCAAAGGTCTGTATAAGAAGGCCCGTGAAGGAATCATCAAAGAGTTTACGGGCATCTCTGCACCCTACGAAGAACCGGAAGATCCGGAGATACTCATAGAGACCGACAAGATGTCGGTGGATGAATCCGCCCAGAAGGTGTTGGATTATCTACAAGAAAAGGAAATCATCCCAGCAGCCTGATCGAGATACTCGTGTCGGAAGACATTCTAATAACCGATAAAAAAGTAGAACCGGGCCAGTTGAAAGCGCTTTGCGAACGCTGGTTTGGAGATATGGTAAAAATCGTCGTTGATGTCGAGAAAAACATCATCGGACTTGGAGGAGAGTTGCACGCCGATGCAGAAGCCATGCTGCTTGAGAGAGGCTCTCGTCAAGAGGATGTTTGGGGCGCAAACCTGTATCCATGGCATGATCCGGACAACCGCATCGAGTACACAGCGTTAATAAACATCCGCCCAAGCCAGGATAATCCATCC